>Ga0163151_10000238_pt1 | contig 97238 bp, 81 predicted proteins | sample OliLakLV19MP5IB2_FD_145596 | JGI IMG/M metagenome (GOLD analysis project Ga0163151, IMG submission 145596) | Freshwater microbial mat bacterial communities from Lake Vanda, McMurdo Dry Valleys, Antarctica - Oligotrophic Lake LV.19.MP5.IB-2 | ecosystem: Environmental > Aquatic > Freshwater >...
GGAATCCATGCAGAAGAGTGGCGCCTTCCCGAAACGCCATCTGGGCCAGTGTCTTGGCAAGTGCCTGCAACCGATCCGCTTCTTTAGGACTAAGTTCCGCCGGGACCGAGCCGGATATCCAAATGCGCACGCCGGAGAGAGGGAAATCTGTTTTCGAATTCATAGAACGACACTAACGTGATAATATATGTATGCTCGCTCGCCAAACAATAGGCTTTTTTAGACGCCGCGATCATGGCATTTCTCCCCAAGTACGAATTCGACATTTTCATTAGTTACGCCCATGCCGATGGCCGCGAATGGGTGGAGGCGCTTCACGATGAGCTAACTGTCGCATTGTATAGCCGCCTCCCCGGACGTGACCGGCCCGCGCTGTTTCTCGATAAGCACGACTTGCGGGCTGGGGATGCCGTTGACTCGAAAATCGCCGCCGGAATCGAAAACTCCGCATTATTCCTCGCCATCGTCTCTCCGAAATACCTGGCCAGCCCGCCCTGTATGCGCCAGGAAATTCCAACATTCCAGGACCGGTACGGGCCCGTATCGAACCGTATCTTTCAGCTAGTTCGCTTCCCGACTGGAGATAAACTGCCGGTTCCGCAATTGAAATGGGTGAACTGCGATGAAAAGGGTAGCCGCGCAGCGGCCATAGATGAATTGATGCCCGTGTTAGTTGAGCGTCTCACCCAACTGCGGCGCGAAATGACTCAGCTCTACGTCGCCTGGCCGGGCCTCGCCGGTGTCGAAGACCGGAAATGGATTGAATCCGAATTCCGTACCCAGGGCTATGTCATTCGGCCCGATACGGCCTTCAACCAGTACGCGGGCGACGACTCCATTCGGAAAGAGCTGGCAAACTCCGATATTTCCATCCACATTTTTTCCGCCGGGAACGACCCCCTGGCCGAACGCCAATTCCGCACCGCCTGCGAACTGGGAAAGCCGGCGTTGATTGTCACCCGAAATCCCGAGGAGCCGCGCCGCCATCCGCTCGATAGCTCCCCGGCTATCTACTTGGGCGACCCGAACGCCATGCGGCATTTAATTGAACGCGTCAAGTTAAATCCGGGATCAAGTTTCGTTCCGCCCGCTGGTTCCGCGCGCCCCGTTTTCCTGCTATTTAAGCCCGACCTGGATTGGCGCTGCGCCGCGGATCTCACCCGAATGCTGCGCACTCACGGTGCTGAGGTCTTTCCGCAGAGCGATCCTTACCCAAATCCGTACTCCGACATCAAACTCCACCGCGACGACCTGCGCCGATGCGCGGGCGTGATCCTTTGCGGGGAAGACGCATCTGAGCGCTGGTTAAATAAGGTGGACAAGGATTTAACGTTACTGGGCAAAAGCGACGAGGCCGTAGGCCGATTGGCGCGTGCAGAGTACGTCGTTGGGTCTCCTCCCAAAGCTAGCAAGCAGCGCCGGAGCGAATTCATCATCCGAACGAAACAGGACCTGGAGCCGTTCCTCAAAGCGGCCGGGGTCCAATGATGAATCCGTATCCAGGCTTGCGCCCGTTTGATGCCGAGTATGAGGAATGGTTCTTCGGACGGGACCGCCAGATTGCGGAACTCGTTGACCGTCTCCGTAGTCATCGTTTTGTCGCCGTCGTCGGTCTATCCGGTAGCGGTAAATCGTCTTTGGTACGCGCCGGGCTGCTTCCTGCCCTCAGCGCGGGTCAACTCGGCCCGCCGGGAAGCGGCTGGCGCATCGCCGTCGTCCGCCCCAGTGAGGAACCCGTCGCCACGCTTGCCGCGGAACTAAACAAAGACGGCATCCTTGGACCATCCGCGGGGCGCGCGGCTTTGCTCGAAAGCTCCAGCTTCGGCTTGATCGAGACGGCACGGGAAGGCAGCCCGCCGGGCACGAATCTAATGGTCGTGGTCGACCAGTTTGAAGATCTCTTCCGTCTGGTGGATGGAGGCAAGCTCGACCCGCTGAGAGCCGCCCATTTCATCAATCTGTTGCTGACGGTCGCCGAGGAGCCGCGGACGGATTTCCCCGTATATGCTGTTATCACTCTGCGCAGCGAGTATCTCGGCCATTGCGCCCGATTCTACGGTCTGCCGGAAACTATGAACCGCAGCCAGTATCTGGTGCCGCGGCTGACGCCGGAACAACTCCGCGAAGCCATTGAGTCGCCGGCCGCTTTGACAGAGGTCAAGATGGAGCCTGTACTCGTGCAGCGCCTGCTAGTGGAAGCAGCCACCGCCCCGGACGAACTGCCTCGGCTCCAGCATCTGTTGATGCGGCTTTGGGAGTATCGGAAACGATCGCAAGGGGGCGACCGAATCACGTTGGAGGAGTATCGGCATGACGAAATTAAAGAACTCGAGCGGGCATTGGACCTGCATGCCGAAGCCATTTATAACGGTCTCCCGGAGGAGCAAAAGCGGATCGCCAAAAGAATTTTCCAGCGTCTCACCACCTGGGGCGAAACGAGTCGCGACGCGCGACGCCCCACCGGGCTCCGCGAACTCGCGGCGGTTTCTTCCGCGCCGCCGGAAGCCGTGATGTCCGTCGTTGAGCAATTCCGCGCGGCGCACTTTCTGACGGAGATCCCCGCGGCGGTCGGGGGCGAGTCCATGTTGGATATAACCCACGAAAGCCTGCTTCGCCACTGGAAGCGGTTGGAAGGATGGGCCAAAGAGGAGGCCCGGGCAGCGGAAATTTTTCAAAGTCTGGCGAATGAGAATCGGCCGCTCTGGAACGAGGTGGAAGTCCTGGAGGCCATAAAGTGGCGTGAGGAGTTCCGGCCGACTGAACCCTGGGCGGATCGGTATCGAGCGGGGCGATTGAGCGTCGCGCGCGATGTACTGAAGCAGTTTCAGAAGGAGCGATTGGCGAAGGCTCGGCTCAAACGAAGGATTTTTGCCGCAGCGGGGATGTTTGTTTTCGCGTTGATTGTGCTGACCATTTGGGCAAGGTGGGAACGTTCCCGCGCGAATGAACTTTGGGAGCGATCCCTTACGCAGCAATTGGCGGTCGAGTCCGTTGCACTGCTTCCGGAGAGCGGCGGAGCCTTTATTCCAGCGGCGCTATTGGCCATCGAGTCAATGCGGCGCCGGCCGCTGATCGCGAATCATGCCGCACTCAGGCAGGCCACTTCGTTGATGAAGGGGCAGGTGTCGGCGCTCATGCACGCGAGTCTTGTTCATGCGGTGGCCTTCAGTCCGGACGGCAAGTGGGTCGCGACGGCGAGCGCGGACAAGACCGCGCGGGTGATGGAGGCGGCAACGGGTAAGGAGGTGTCGCGCCTCACCCATCAGGAAGCTGTTTTCGGAGTGGCCTTCAGCCCGGACGGAAAGTGGCTGGCGACCGGGAGTTATGACAACACGGCTCGCCTGATGGACGCGGCGACGGGGAAGGAGGTGTGGCGGATAACGCATGGGGGGCCGGTGAGCGCCGTGGCGTTCAGCAGGGATGGGAAGTGGGTGGCGACCGGAAGTTGGGACAATTCAGCGCGAGTGATGGAGGCGGCGATGGGCAAGCAGGTGGCGCGGCTCGTTCATCAGTATCCGGTGAATGCGGTGGCCTTCAGCCCGGACGGTAAGCGGGTGGCGACGGCGAGTAATGACGGGAAGGCACGGATGATGGACGCCGCGACGGGCGAGGAGGTGTGGCGCCTCGCTCATGGAAGTCGAGTGCTTGCGGTCGCCTTCAGCCCGGACGGCAAGTGGGTGGCGACGGGGAGTGACGACAATGCCGCGCGAGTGATTTCGGCGTTGAAGGGAAAAGAGATAACGCGAGTGACTCATCAGGGAGCGGTGAATGCAGTGGCCTTCAGCCCGGATAGCGGGTCACTGGCGACGGGGAGTCAAGACAAGAGCGCTCGGGTGATCGATGGGACGACAGGTAAGGATGGGGTGCGCCTTGATCATCAGGGTCCGGTGCTGGCGATAGCCTTCAGCCCGGACGGCAAGCGGTTAGCGACGGGGAGCGGGGATAATACGGCGCGAATAATGGATGTGGCGACTGGCAAGGAGACGGCGCGTCTCGCTCATCAGGGTTGGGTGTCCGCCGTCGCCTTCAGCCCGGATGGCAAGTGGCTGGCCACGGGGAGTCATGACAGGACCGCGCGGGTCATGGAAGCGGCCATGGCCAGGGAAGTGGCGAGCCTCGCCCATGCGCGTCCCGTGACCTCGATCGACTTCAGCCGGGATGGCAGGTTGGTGGCGACGGGGAGTGAGGATAACACCGCGCGGGTGACCGATTCGACGACGGGTGAGGAGGTGGCAAGGCTCACTCATAAGGCTCCGGTGACTTGGGTAGTATTCAGCCATGACGGTAAGTTGGTGGCGACGGGGAGCAAGGACAAGACGGCGCGGGTGATGGAGGTGGCGACGGGCAAGGAACTGGCGAGCTTCGCTCATCAGGGTATAGTGCAGGCTGTGGCCTTTAGCCTGGACGGCAAGCGGGTGGCGACGGGGAGTGAGGACAAGTCCGCGCGGGTGGTGGAGGTGGCGACGGGCAAGCAACTGGCGAGCCTCGCCCATCAGGGCACAGTGACCTGGGTAGCATTCAGCCCGAACGGCAACTTGGTGGCGACAGCAAGTAATGACAATACCGCGCGGGTGATGGAGGCGGCGACGGGAAGGGAGGTAGCGCGCCTCGTTCATCAGGGTCCGGTGACCGCGGTAGTCTTCAGTCCGGACAGTAAGTGGGTGGCGACGGCAAGTAAGGACAATACAGCGCGCGTGATGGACGCCAGTTCGGGCAAGGAGGTGGCGCGCCTCACACATCAGGGTCCGGTATTGGCGATAGCCTTCAGTCCGGACGGCATGCGGTTGGCGACTGGGAGTGAGGATAATGCCGCGCGGATACTGGAACTGGAGACGCGCAAGGAGGTGCCGCCTCTCGCTCATCAGGGCCCGGTGACCTGGGTAGCCTTCAGCCAGGACAACAAGAAGTTGGCAACGGGGAGCGAGGACAATATCGCGAGGGTGATGGACGCGGAGACAGGCACGGAACTCGTGCGGCACCGGATGACCGGACGGGCCATGCTGGTCTCTATCGTGGGAGTTTCCACACTTCTCGTCGCTGCGTTCCCCTCTGAAAACGAAGTCGAACTCTCCCGCATCGAACTCGATCCCGTCAAACTCATCGACGATGCCTGCTCCCGCCTCCCCCGCAACCTCACGCGCGAAGAGTGGGACCGGTACCTCCCCGGCGAACCCTACCGGGCCACCTGTTCGAATCTTCCCGAGGAGCCAACGGCGAAGTAGTCAGGGCCAAGTCTTCCTTCCTGACCGTCGCCGCCATACTAATAGCGGGAGTGGCAGCCATGGCCAACAACATAGACGTTCTCACAATTCTGGCCGACTTGGTGGCTATCAACAGCGTCAACCCCTCTTACGAGGGCGGCGTGCCCGAAGCGGACGTGGCCCTCTACGTCGAACGCTTCTTCGCCGCCCACGGCATCCAGACATTCCGCCAGGAAGTTCTCCCCGGACGCTTTAACGTTATCGCCCGCATCCCCGGCCGCCACCCCGACCGCCGCGTCATCCTTGAAGCCCACATGGACACGGTCTCCGTTCGCGGCATGACCATTCCGCCGTTCGAGCCCGCTATTCGCGAGGGCCTCCTCTACGGCCGCGGCTCGTGCGACACCAAGGCGGGCCTCGCCGCTATGATGCACGCGTTGGCCGCCATCACCGCCGATGGCATCACGCCGCCCTGCGAAATCTGGCTCGCCGCCGTTGTCGACGAAGAACACTCTTTCCAGGGCGTCATCCGCCTGTGCCAGGATCTCCGCGCCAACGCCGCCATCGTCGCCGAACCCACCGAATTGCGCCTCGTCACCGCTTCCAAAGGCGTTCTCCGCTGGCGCATGCGCACCCGGGGCAAAGCCGCCCATAGCGCCAAGCCGCATCTCGGCGTCAACGCCATCAGCCACATGGCCGCCGTCATCCAGGCCCTCGATCAACAGGCCAAAACACTGACGGCGCGAAGCCATCCGCTCCTGGGGCCCGCCACTCTAAACATCGGTCAGATCCATGGCGGCGAGCAGATCAACTTCGTCCCCGACCTTTGCGAAATCGCCATCGACCGCCGCCTCATCCCCGGCGAAGACGCCGAGCAAGTCTGGGCCGGCTACGCCCAACTCGCCGCGCATCTTGGCGCCGAAATTGACCGTCCACTATTGGCCGACGCGCCCCTGGACACTCCGGTCGAAAGCGAAGTCGTCCATGCCGCCCAACGCGTCCTGGTCGCTCTCGCCCGCCCCGTCGCCCCGGCCGGAGTTCCCTTCGGCAGCGACGCCAGCAAGCTCTCCCGGCAGGGCGTCCCCAGCATCATCTTCGGCCCCGGCAGCATTGACCGCGCCCACGCCGCCGTTGAGTACGTCGAATGCGGCCAGGTACTGCTCGCCGCGTCCTTCTTCCGCCACTTCATCCTGGAGTTCGGCTAAACTTCGCTCCCACAAATTAAAGAGAGCGGAAGCCCATTGCCAGGCCGCCGCTCCTCCGAGTTGGTTTGGTTGATTGCCCGTAGAGGCTTAGGATCCCTGGCTGGCCGCGCTGCCCATCGAACTGGCGACCTTCGAAAAGATCTGGCTGATGTTGGTGGAGACGCTAGGCATGATGGCGCCCGCCGCAACCGCGACGAAGCCAGCCATCAAAGCGTACTCGATAAGGTCTTGGCCTTTGGTGTCCTTCAGGATCGCGAGCGACCAGAAGATGTTCTTGATACGGTTCATGTTAGTGATTCCTCTCCCTGCGGCTATCTATTGGTGCCGCTTGTAAGAGAGTACACGGATATGAATGTACGACCAATGAGGGAAATCACCTATTGTCCTCGGGCATGTACAGCAGTGATTTCGACGCCAGGCTATCGAAAGTACGGGCAACTGACGGCGGCGCGGCACACAAACAAAAAGAGACGGAGCCCGCCAAGGACCCCGTCTCTTTTTGAAGTAACTCCGTTGAAGACCAGTAGTAGCTTAGGAGCCCTGGCTGGCGGCGCTGCCCATCGAGCTGGCAACCTTCGAGAAGATCTGGCTGATGTTGGTGGAAACGCCCGGCATGATGGCGCCCGCCGCAACCGCGACGAAGCCAGCCATCAAAGCGTATTCGATAAGGTCTTGCCCTTTGGTGTCCTTGAGGATCGCGAGCGACCAGAAATAGTTCTTGATTCGGTTCATATTGTTCATTCCTCTCCCTGCAGCCTTAATCTGTTGGCTGCTGAAATGAGAATATCCCTAACCCGTGGTCTAACAAATTAGCTAAAACACCTAATCCCATCCGGATTTACGCTAATAGTCCGAGACGCTATCAATGACGAAAGTACCAGAGGAAATATAGGTACAAGTGCGCCGCGCCCGGCAAAGTCGGAAAGGAGAGGACCAATGAATGAAATGGGGATGTGGACGGAAATACCGCGGGATCGCGAAGGAAGGAGGGGATTGGTGTGTGGGGCGGCGGAAGCGAAGCAGACCCTGAAGGAAGGGCGTGCCTCCACTTCCGCCGAAAGTACGACAAATTGGCGAGCCAAATCGAGCTTAGGAGCCCTGACTGGCGGCGCTGCCCATCGTGCTGGCAACCTTGGAGAAGATCTGGCTGATATTATCCGACACACTCGGCATGATCGCTCCCGCCGCAACGGCGACGAAACCGGCCATCAAGGCGTATTCGATCAAGTCCTGGCCCTTTGTGTCTTTCCAGATTTTCAACGTAACCATCAATTGAGTCAGTCGATTCATGTATTTGTTCCTCTCTCTATCTCTTGTGCCGTCTATGCGGCTACAGCGATGGTACTTTGCCGGACGTTCAATTCAGATAAGGCAATTCCTTAGCACATAGGAGAAAAAAGCGGTAGCCGGATCGGTCACGCTAAACCGAAAGCACTAAGTACTGGAAAACCCTGAGGGATCCACGGCGAGCAAGACACGAATTTCCTCCAGCGGCTTCCTTTTAACGTCGGGAACCTGCGCCCCATCGGCCGGATAGCCCACCGGAATCAAAAGGAAGGCGCGCTCATTCGCCGGGCGCCCGCAAATACGAGCCAGGAAACCCATCGGATTCGGCGTGTGGGTCAACGTTGCCAAACCAGCCACGTGCAGCGCCGCCAGCAGGAAACCGGCCGCGATCCCCACCGATTCCGACACATAGTAATGCTTGGTCTTTTGCTCGTCCTCTTTCAACCCATAATCGAGCCGAAAGATCACAATCAGGTGCGGCGCCGCTTCCAGAAACTCTTTGTGCCAATCGGTACCGAACGGCGCCAGGGCTTCCAGCCATTCGGGCGGAAAGCGGCGCTCATAGTTTTCCTTCTCTTCGGCCTCTGCGGCGAGGCGAATCTCGCGTTTCTTGGCGGGATCGGAAACCACGACGAAACGCCATGGCTGCTGATTGGCGCCGCTGGGCGCCGTCCCCGCCACCGCAATCGCCCGATCGATCAACTCCATAGCGACGGGGTCGGGCGAAAACTGCCGCACCGAACGCCGCCGGCGCATTACCTCTTCAAACTCGCGAATGGCGTCCACTTGGGCGGATTCCGGCCCCCGTTTCCAATCGAGCGGGACGAATCGCGGTGGCGACGCAGGCATGGCCCTATTTTGGCAGGCCGAAGCTATACAGAGTCGTTCGGGTGCGGACGTAGAGGCGGTTGTCACCAAGAGCGGGCGTCGCGAAAACGTCGTCATCCAAGTTGTTCACGCGGAGTACTTCCCACTCTCCTTGCGCCTTGAGTACTGAAAGCTTGCCCGCCTGGCTTACTAAGTAGACTTTGCCGTCGGCACCAACCGGCGATGCCCAATACGGTTCGAGGGCGCCGGGAATGCGGCCCTGCTTCAGCACCGCGCCGGTCTCCGGGTTCAATGTCGTCAGCACGCCGCCGTCCTTTACCATCCACAGGACATCTTTATAGAGCAGCGGCGTCGAGCAGTTCGGCAGCGATTTGCGGTACCGCCATTTGATATGGGTTTCAGTGACGTCGCCGCGCCCCCCGAGTTGAATCGCCATGATCGAGTTCTGCGCCTGTCGATGCAGCTTCAGAAAGGCCCAATCGCGCTCATCCATGAAGTTGTCATGATTCAGGTCGTAATCGAACATCGCCCGGGCGTTCTTGATTCCGGCGCCGGCGGCCTCTTCGACATTCAACTTCCCGTCCCCGTCTTTATCGAATTTTGCGGAAACCACGGGCCAATCTTCCACCGGGGGCGGAGTTTCGGTATCGCCGCCGGACTCCCAGGAGTTCAAGTACATTACGTCGCCAATGATGACGGGAGCGCCCTTCAACTGCCACGCCATGCCGCCGGCCCACCATAGTTTCTTGCCAGTCTCTAACTCGTACGAAGTGGTGATGTAAGCGCCGGGAACAATGAGTTCAGCGGGTCCCGTTTTTGGCCGCCACACCGACGGCGTGACGTAGCCCCGCGTCGTCTCCGGCCGCTCCACTTTGTACCGAACTTTACCGGTCGACTTATCGACCGCCAAGTAGAAGGAATCCGTGTCCTGGTCGCAGACAAGCAGCACCATATCATCGATAATCACCGGGGATGACCCGTGCCCATTGGCGTTATTGAATGGACCGAGCGGTAACTGCCACAGCGGCTTGCCCTCCACCGAGTAAGCCAGCAGTCCGTAATCGCCGAAGAAAGTAACTACCATTTTGCCGTCACTGGCCGGTGTGCCGGATGCGGCGGAGTTTGTCTTTTGAAATGACTCCTTGCGCGGGCGCGGAGCCTCTCTTCGCCATAGCTCCTTACCGGTGGCGCGGTCATAGGCAATGGTAAAAAGCGCTTCCAGATCGACGGCGGTAAGGAATAGGCGCGGACCGGCCAGGATTGGGGACGAATGGCCGGGGGGGACGGCCGTCTTCCAGACCACATTCTTGTCCGGCCCCATTTCCACGGGCAAGTTACGGTCGTCCGTCACGCCTATGGCGTTGGGTCCGCGGTACTGCGGCCAGTCCGCGCCCAGAAGCGATAGAGAAGAAATCAAAAGTAGTGGTAACATCACTGGTTATCGATTGGCAAAGCAGTACAGGTGTTCGTGGGTGCGGATGAAGATACGGCCGTCGACAAACGCGGGCGTGGCGTTGACCGCCTCATTCAGCGGATTGACGGCGAGAATCTCCCATTCGGCGCCGGGCTTGATGACCGCCACTTTACCCTCCTGCGACGTCGCGTAGATACGGCCGTCGGCGGCCACTGGCGAGGCAAAATAATCACCCGGCGCGCCAGTCAGCCGGGCCTGTTTCAGGACTTTCCCGGTGGCGGCGTCAAGCGCGGTCATGATGCCGCCTTCCTTAGTGAGATACAACACGCCTTCGTAATAAAGCGGCGAAGGAACATTGGGCAGCGACTTATAGTAGCGCCACTGGACTGACTTATCGGTCATGTCGCCATGGCCGCCCAGGCGAATAGCGTTGACGGCGTTGACGACCTGTTTCCGCCGCTGATACATCTTCCAGTCCCGTGCTTCGACGAAACCGGTCCGGTCCAAATCCATGGCGGCCCAGTCCTTCGTCAGGCGGTCGTCCGCTATCTCTTCCTTGGTCAATTTGCCGTCTTTGTTCGTATCGCGGGTCTTCAGAATTTCGGGGAAATCGGGCACGTTCTCCTGCGCGCCTTCATCGGATCCGCCGGCCCAGCCGAGCACATAAACGGTGTCGCCGTGAATGACGGGCGTGGGCTTCAACTGCCAGGTGAGCGAGTTAACCCACCAGATAGGCTCACCGGTTTCGACGGCGTAGGCCATTAACGAATACGAGCCTGCGATCAATACCTGTTGCGGCTCATTGGCGGGCTTGTATAGAACAGGCGTGGAGAATCCGCGGGTGAAGTCGGGGCGCTCCCGGCGCCATTTCTGTTTGCCCGTATCCTTGTTCAATCCGACGAAGAACGATCCGCTTTCAGCGTCGATATTGACGAGCAGCGTATTACCGGCCAGCACCGGCGAAGTGCCGAGGCCGAAGGGATTGTTGATGGCGCCAAGATCCAGGCGCCAGCGTTCTTTGCCCGCCCGGTCAAACGAAATAAGGCCGAAGTCGTTATAAAGCGCGTAGACATTCTCGCCATCGGTGACCGGCGAGGGGCTTGCCGGCGTGGAGGACTTGTGGTACTCGGCGACGCGCGGACGGGGAATCGTCTTGCGCCACTGTTCCTTACCGGACTTGCGATCCAGCGCGAAGAGATAGATGCCGTCCTTGTCGTAGGCCGAGACGAAAATCTGCGATTTGCTGAAGACCGGGGAGGAGTGGCCGGGGGGCAGCGGGGTCTTCCAGACCATATTCTGTTCGGGGCCAAAATGCACCGGCAGGTTCTTCTCGTCCGATACTCCGGAACCGTTCACTCCGCGGAATTGCGGCCATTCTCCGGCGGCGATAGGGAGCAGGGTCAAAACGGCGGCTGTGAAGAGGCGCGTAGGCATAATGAAGTAATCATAACCCGCCGATCCGGCAATCCGTTTGGGGGAATGCTTCGTATGGTTGAAGGAATGCGAATTTGGTCGAAATTTGGAATTGCGATGGGGCTACTGGTGGCGGGGCAAGAACTTCCCAAGGTTCATACGAGCATTACGATCAACGCCTCCCCGGTGGAACCCGCAATCGACCATCGCAATAAAGAGGTTTTTGAGCAGACGCTATTCTCCCGCGATGACCAGGTATTTCACCAGTTGAACGCGGGCATCAACGCCGGGCAGCATGAGGGCGGCGGCAAGTCGATTGAGATCCGGCGGTTCGGATTCAACCTGGATCACGGCGGCGTCAGCGGCGGCATGAAAATCCTGGTCGATAACGTGCAGCAGAACCAGACTACACAGGGCCACGGCCAGGGCTACCTGGGCAGCTTGAAGAGCTTGACACCGGAATTGATACAGGAAGCGAACCTGATCAACGGGCCATTCAGCGCGGAGTATGGCGACTTCAGCGGACTGGGCGTGGTTCACATTCAGCTGCGCGAATCGCTGCCGGACCAGTTCACGGTGCGGATGCAGGGCGGGTCGTTCAACACGCAGCGCGGCTTCTTCGCGTTCAGTCCCGACTCGAAAAACGTCGACTCGTTTTTTGCGTATGAAGGCTCCCATTCCGACGGGCCGTTTGTGAACGCGCTCGGTTACAGGCGCGATAATTTGACGGCCAACGTCACCCGCCGTTTGAGCAAACTGCGCAGCGTGGGGTTTAAGTTTAATGGCGGATTGAATGGGTATAATTCATCGGGCCAGATTCCGCTGGATCTGGTGGCGTCGGGCGATCTCGACCGGTTTGGGTTCCTGGATGCGGGAGAAGGCGGGAAGATTCGCGCGGCTACGGCGGGGGCCTATTTCAGGCAGGAGATGGCGAATGGCGCGGTGTGGAAAATCGATGGCTTCGCGACGCGGTCGCTGTTCGATCTCTACTCCAATTTCACCTATTTCCTGAACGATCCGGTTAATGGCGATGCCATACAGCAGCACGATTCGCGGATGGTGCAAGGCGCCAACGCGCAATATCTGCTGCCGCACCGGACGGGCGCGTCGTATTCCTATTTGACGGCGGGCGGGAATTTTCACGCGAACCAGATTAACGTCGGTCTCTATCCACGGATCGGCCGCGACCCCATTGGCGTAACGACGGCGGCGAACGCGAACGTGATCAATGGCGCCGGATATGTGCAGGAGAACCTGAGCTTCTTCGCGGGCAAACTGCTTGCCAGCGCCGGTCTGCGCATTGATGCTTTCCGCTTTGACGTTCGCGACCGCTTGGATTCCGCTCCGGCGGCTGTAGAGACCACTGGCCGTTGGCAGCCGAAGCTGAGCTTGGCCTGGACGCCAACGCGCCGCGTGCCAGTGACGCTGCACGCCAACTACGGGCGCGGTATTTCCTCCATCGACGCCCGCAGTATTCTGGCGCGGCGCGACGGCACGAAGGTCTCGACGACGGATTTCTACGAAGCCGGACTCTCAAGTAACTGGAAGTGTTTTTCGCTGGCGGGCGATCTGTTCTGGATCGACCGGTCGAATGAAATGGTTTACGTGGCCGATGATGGGACGCTCGAATTTCTAGGTCCCAGCCGGGCGTATGGCGTGGAGGCGAAGGCCTCCGTGCAGGTGACGCGGCATGTCAGCGTGAGCGGTGGATTGACAAGGGTCATGAACGCGTTCTACCGCGATACATTGCCGCGCGCCTATGTGGACCGCGCGCCGCATTTCACGGCAAATGGGGCCGTGACGGTGGCCGGATGGAAGGGTTGGAGCGGCTCGGCGCGGGTGCGGGCGATCAACAACTACCGGTTAGACCAGCAGGACGCCGCCATTCGCGCCGCCGGGCACACGGTGTTCGACATTAGTCTGGTGCGGCGGCTTAACCGCCGCGCCGACTTCCTGTTCTCCGTCGATAACTTTACCAACCGCCGCTACTACGAAACGCAGAACTTCATTGAATCCCGGCCCTATGCGGGCGGCGCGGCGCTGACGGGCATTCACGGAACGCCAGGCTATCCGGTGACTTTTTCGGCGGGGCTGACGTTCCGGTTTCGCGGCAAGTAGGACCCCCATGGCTTGCCTGCTGTGAAGAAGGCCCGAAAGCGTGGCAACTCCCTGCAGGGCTTCCGGTGCGGCTGCCGTCAGGCGAAATAGGAAATCTTCTGAACCGTGTACCCGCTTTACCCGGATGCGGCGGGCGTCTTCTTCTCGGCCATTTGCGCCGCATGGCGAACGCGATCCTTCGCTGCCAAGCCGTGCGCCACCGGGTAAGCTGGTATTGTCATGATTATCGGAATTGAACATACGGCCATTGCCGCGGCGGACATCGTAGCTCTCGCGGACTGGTACGTCGACATGCTGGGCTTTGAGATCAACTACAAGTCGGCGGGGGCCATTTTCGTGCGGGCGGAGAACGGCACGATGCTGGAGATCATTCACGCCGAGGGCGACCGGCCCGCGGCGACGATGAAAACACCGGGACTTCGGCACCTGGCGCTGACGGTGGAAGATTTCGATGCCGCCTATGTGCGGCTGACCGCGCGCGGCCTTCATTTCATTACGGAGCCGATGGAGAACAAGGGCAATCGCGTGGTGTTTTTCACGGATCCGGAAGGGAATATTCTGCACCTGCTGCAGCGCGCGGCGCCTATGCCGGAACGGCTTTAGACACTGCCATTCGCTTGACCGCAAGTTCTCCCATCCGTGCCGGGTTCGCGGGCGGAGCGCTCATCCAATTTGGGATGACTGTTATCCTGTGGATGAGTTCGCCCAAATGACCACGGTAGTAAAGAACAAAACTCCGATTGTGATTCCGCCCTCGATTCAGCGCCGGGCCGGCATCAAGGCTGGCGACCAGCTAGAGTTCAGAGTTTCGGGCGGCATCATCTCGATTCTGCCAAAGCGAACCGCCGTTGATGAAGAATATACGGCTGAGCAGCGGCAACAAATTGACGCCGAACTCGCCGAAGCGTCCAAGGGTCCATACTTTGGACCGTTCGAGACCGCCGATGCCGCAATCGCATTCATGAACCTGGAGATTCGTAAGCGCAGAACTCAAAAACGACCATCGGCCAAAAAATGAAGGTCGTGTTTTCCAACAGTGCGATTGAGTCACTGAAGGACGCTCCGCAGCGCGTATCGCGGGCCTTCGAGAAGCAACTCCGGTTCCTGGTGAGCAATATCCAGCATCCTTCGCTCCACGCCAAGAAGTAGGATGAGACGCGGGGCTTGTGGCAGGCTCGCGTAAACCGGGACTGGCGGTTTTACTTCACCATTGCAGATGACACCTACAGAATAGAGAAAGTCATTCCGCACCCGAAGTAGGGGCTAGATCGTTCCGCGCCTCATCCAGAATCTCGATTCTCATTTCACGCTGCTGCGAATCTCCGTTTTGGCAATTTCCCAGTCCGTAAACTGCGACATGTTGCCAGCAGTGAGCTGGTCGCGTTCATTGAGGAGACGTTCGTGCGATGCAGGTGACTCGACGATTTCCGGCGAGTGCGCAGGGCTTTCAGCTGCTCGATACAGGCGTCTCGACCCTCTTCACGGTAGCCGAGGAACTCAAGGAGCCGCGGCTATCCAACTAGCAGCCCACTGGACATTGGCTACGATTGCGGGAGCCAGTCCGGTAACGATAATCCTCCGGCTTCGGTTGGTGTTCTCGGGGACCTCGGACCGTTCCTCAGCATTCTTCAAAAGCACATCAGAAACGCCAGCGCAATTGCAGGTGGAAAGACCGGCCCGCCGAATCGATACCCGATCCGTGAACCCGGTAGTTCCGATCGGCGATATTAGTCAATGCGGCTTCCAGCGCCAGTCGTTCTGTCAGAGGCAGGCCAGCGCGGAAATCAACGCTCGCCCAGCCGGGCGTACTGTTGAACAGCGTCACACGAACGGCATCGCCAAGGCCCGGAAGCACGCGGTTCTGAATTTGCAGCAGCGTCTCACCGGTTTGAATTTGCGCCCCGCGCGCGGAGTTGTAAAAGTCGGCGATGTCCTGACGGCGGCGGCTGGCGCCGATGCGTTCGTCGTCGCGGTCGCCGCCGCTTAAACGGTCCTGCGCTCCGGAGGCGGCTAACTGCGCCTCGGCCCACAATCTCGTGGTCGTGTAGCGCAAACGCGTAGCGCCCTGTTGAGGCGGCAGACGGCGGATATTACGATTGGGATCGAGATCGCGGCCGAGGAGGAACGAATAAGAATTTGCCCATGTCCAGCGGCTGCTCAAACGGGCTTCCCAGTTGGCCTCCACGCCCCAATAGCGGGCGCGGCCGTCGTTGACGAACGATTTTAATGCCCGTGGATCGATGGCGGCGGCGACGGTCAGGACACCTTGCGCGCGCTGGGCGGGGGTTTGGGGAATCGGATTCACCAAGAGGCCGGCAATGGAAGTTGGCACGGCGTTGGAGGGGAATAGCAAAGTGCGGCGGACGATAGGGTCTTCAAGCGCAGCGTCGAAAAATTGGAAGCGTGTCCGATGGCGTCCGGTCTGCCAGCGAAGTCCGGCTTCCAGGTTGTGAAGGCGTTCCACGGTGAGCGCCCTGACCGGGACCCCTTTGGACAGCGCACCTTCGCCGGCCGAGTCGGCCAGCAGTGCATTCGGGGCGTCGCGAGCGGGTACTTCGTAGCCCAAGTCCTGCAACCCAATCGCGCCGACATCGTTCAAGTTCGGCGCGCGGAAGCCGCGACCGGCCAGGGCGTGGACAGCCAGCGTTGGCGTGACCCGATAAAGCAGGCTGCCTTGCCAGGTCCAGTCGTTAAAGGTCTGGGTGGACGAAACGCGAGAGTAACGCAGTCCGTAGCCGGCGCGGAGGCGGCGGTATTCGGTGGCGCCCTGCGCATAGAGACCGCCGATACGGTACTGCGAATTGTCGGGATACAGCGGGCGGACGGACTGCCCATTGACTTGGCGCAGAGAGCGAACATTTTCATCGTAGAGTTCGCCGCCCATGCTGATGGCGGTGTGCCGTTGAATGTGCTTAATCGCCTGACCGGTATAGCCGAGCGATTGAACGCGGTTGAATTCGGTGGTAATAGAATCGGCCGCTCGCAGCCCTTGCCGCGTGCCGCCGTCCTGCTGCCGGTTAACGGAGAAACGGCCGCTGAGCGAGTCAAACCCGGCGATTTGCAGGCGTTCATAGCGGGTGTAGAAGAGGTCGAGGATTTGCGGACTCAGCGTCGATTGCAAACGGCCGAGGCCGCCCCACAGGTCCTTCGTATTGCGCAGGCCATGCACTTCGCCGCGCTGATACCACGTGGTCCAACTCTGCTTTTCGCTGGGGCGAACGGCGAACTTGCCATGCGCGCCGGCTTGGGAATAAGCGGTATCGAGGAGCCGATTGCCGAGTTGATCGCGGACCTGTTCGCGCGAGTAGCCGTAGAGGCGCGTGAGAACGTTGTGGGAATCGAAGCCTTGGCCGGCGCGGATATTGTTGTGACGGCGGGCGGCGGCGCCAAATCGGAACCAGACTTTTTCGGCGCTATGGGAGATGGCGGCCGCGGCGCCGGTGGAGAGGTCAGCCGATTGGCCGTGAATGGTGGCGTCGCCGTGCCAAGAGGGGGCGGCGAAGCGGGGCTGGTCTGTCAAAACCTGAATTGTTCCGCCGAGTCCGTCGCTGCCATACTGCGTGCCACTGGGGCCGAGCATGGCTTCGACGTGCGCGGCCTGGCTGGGTTCGAGGTACGCCAGATATTGGTTGGGGCCGGAGCGGAACGTGGAGTTGTTGAAGCGAACGCCGTCGATGAGACTGAGCACTTGATAGCCGGTGAGTCCGCGCAGGAACGGCGAGACCTGGCCGGCGCCTGTCTGCTGGAGTGCGATGTTAGGTTGGGATTCCAGGGTATGCGCGACAGTGGTTTGCGACGGGCGATCACCGGTGAGAATCATCTCCGGGCGGCTCATGATTTCTTCCGCGAGACCGGGCGTCGCAGTGACTGTAACATGCGTTAACGTAACCGCGGCGGTCCCTGTAGGAACCGTCATCGGCGCGAAGCCTGGCGCGGTGATGCGGATCTCCTCCGGGCTCAATTGCTCCACGCGGGCGTTGACCAATTCCCTGCCCTGGCCGTCGTAGACGCGGACGCCGGCAGCGGGCAGGGCAAGCGCGACCAGGAGGAGGAGCGCGAATCGCATGATTGCCTATTGAGCGCCGATTTTGTAAGCGGCCATTTCGGTGGCGTTGCGGACGAACAGGCGGCCGTCGGCGATGGCGGGGACGTTCCAAGTGCGGCCCTCCAACGCTTGGAATTTGGCGAGTTCGCGGTGCGCGGCGGGATCGGCCTTCAATAGCACCACCTCGCCTTGTTCGCTGGTGATCACCAAATGGCCGCTCGCGAGCAGCACCTGGCCATAGCCGTATCGCCCGGCTTTCCACGTCGGCTCACCGGTCTTCGCGTCAATGCAAGTGAAGATCGATTCGTCGAAGCCATAAATGTAGCCGTCGAGAAAAACGCTTGAATTGAACTTGTTCTTCAGCTTTTTGTTTTCCCAAATCTTCTTCGCGCCGGCATCGCTGATTTCGAGCAACGCCGCGCCATGGCCGTAGCCGGAGGAGATCACGACCCGGTTCGGGCCAGTGACGATGGGCTGGGCGCTGTTGATGTCGTACTCGGTGGTCCAGGGGTACTCCCAGAGCAGTTTTCCGGTGGATGCGTCGAGGCCAACGGCACGAAGGGCCGTGATGGTCACGATCTGGCGTTTGCCTCCGAGCGTGACGAGCATCGGCGAAGTATACGAGGTTCGGTCACTCAACGAATTCCAAATGCGCGCTCCGGAGTTCTTGTCGTAAGCAACGATCGATTTGCCGGACGGGCCGCCGGGTTGAACAATCACGGTGTTGTCAACAATCAGGGGCGAGGCCGACATGGCCCACGTGATATTTTCCGCGTTGTTATCGTCCAAAATATTTTTGTGCCAGATGACCTTGCCAGTGGCGGCATCGAGCACAAACAGTTCGCCGGTTGCGCCCATCGAGTAGAGCTTCCCGTCATGCCAAGTGGGCGTGGCGCGAGGGCCGGGACCGCCCATGGATTCCTGGAAATCGGCGTCGTATTTATGGGTCCAGACTTCGCGTCCGGTGGCGGCATCGTAGGCCGCGATCACTTCCTGTTGGCGGCGTTGCTCAATGGTGTACGCCATGTTTCCGGCGATGACGAAAGACGCCCAGCCGCCGCCGACGGGTTTGCGCCATAGCTCGGTTAATTTGCCATTGGGCCAAGTGGTAAGAATTTTCTCGCTGGACACGCCGTCACGGTTCGCGCCCCGGTAGTCCGGCCAAACGGGCTTCACGGCTGCTTCCACCACCACCGGTTCGGCAACACTTTTCGCCGGTTCGATTTGCGGTTCCTTCGCCCGGTCGGCCTCAATTTGCGCGGCTTGTTTTTCCGGGTTCTGGAAGGTAACAAATTTGGGTACGCCGCCTCCCTCCATTTCCATGCGCATTCCGAATGCGAACAACAAAGCGACAGCGGCGATGGCAAGCAATGGCCCGGCAAACAACAGACGGCGCCATAATGCGACCTTCCGGCGGAGGACAAACGCGGAGAGCAAACCCGCCAATGCGGCGACGACCCAGGGAATCATCCCTTTATTATGCGTCGGCAAAGATGGCATGGAAATTACAACCAAAGCAAAATAGTAGAATCTGCCAGTAATATAGGAGTCTCATGTCCACAGCGATTGCACTCGAACTCGAAGCTCAAGTCCAGGCCTCCCGCGAGGACCTGGATGCTCACGTCCGTGAAATTATTCAATGGCACTTCAACCCCGAAACCGGATGTCCATTCTGGCTCGATTGGGCCGCGAAGGCCGGGTGGGATCCGCGGAAAGAAGTACACAGTTACGCCGATCTGGACAAGTTCGGCAACTTTGAAGACGACGCGTTGCGCGGCGGGCCGGTTCGCCGATGGGTTCCCAAGGGGTATGCGGGCATGCCCGTCTATGTGTTTGAAACAGGCGGGTCTACCGGTGTGCCTAAATCGCGGATGCAAATCAACGATTTCCGCATCGATTATGAACAGTTCTCGACGACGCTGCCGGACGCGGCTTTCCCGAGAGGTTCGGACTGGCTGATGCTGGGACCGTCCGGTCCGCGGCGGTTGCGGCTGGCGGTTGAACATTTGGCGCAGCATCGCGGCGGCGTTGCGTTCTGCGTGGATCTGGATCCGCGGTGGGTAATCAAGCTCATCAAGCGTGGCGAGATCCGGGAAGCGGAGCTTTATAAGCAACACTGCATTGACCAGGCTTTGACAGTATTGCGCGCCAACGAAGTGAAGTGTATGTTTACGACGCCGAAGCTGTTGGAAGCGTTGTGCGAGAAGATCAATCTGGCGAAATATGGATTGAAAGGCGTCTTCTGCGGCGGCACGGAAATGACGCCGCAGTTCCACCGTTTCGCGGTGGAAGAACTGCTGGGACCGGACATCTATTTCGCCCCCACATACGGCAATACGCTGATGGGGCTCGCGACGCACCGCGCGCCGGCTAAGGAAGACAACTGGGCGATTATCTATTACCCGCCCGCTCCGCGCGCCCTGCTGGAAGTGGTCCATCCGGACCGCACCGATGAACTGGTAGCCTATGGCGAAACGGGCCGCGTGCGGCTGACGACGCTGACGAAGGAGACATTCATCCCGCGATTCCTGGAGCGCGATGAGTGCGAACGGGAAGCGCCGTGCGCCCAATATCCATGGGACGGGGTGCGCAACGTGCGTCCGTTTTCGAAGTTCCAGAAGTCCGTGGTGGAGGGAGTTTACTAGCCATGATCCACATACCTATATTGCGGCGGGGCAAGCCGTACAAGTCGATGGACGTGTCGAAGGTGTTTCACTATCGCACACAGGAACAGATTGCCGAAATCAGCCAGGCGAATATCGGGCTGATCCGTCGCGACTTGCTGCAACAGGGCGAAATGCACGCGATTTTGCAGGGCTTTTCGACGCGTGAGCTGATCGGCATGGCGAAGAAGGCGGCCAAACATTTCGCTGAAGACGAACTGCCGCTAGGCGATTCCATGCAGTCGCCGGAAGATATCGTCAAGCAGATCAGCGGCACCACGGGGTCGCCGAATGTGATGGTGCGGCGGAACATGGAGAAGGTCCGCGGGGTGCTGGATTCCATGGAGACCGTGCTGTCCGGATTAACGCGGCTGCCCGATCTCGACATGCTGGACCGGGGCTACGGCGAGATTGGCGGACGCGCGTTAAGCTTCTTCCCGCGCGGGCATTCGCTGGGCGTGATCCTGCCCTCCAATTCGCCGGGCGTGCATTCGCTGTGGGCGCCGGCCATCGTGTTCAAGACGCCGTTGATTCTGAAACCCGGCGGCTCCGAACCGTGGACGCCTTATCGCATCGCGCAGGCGTATATAAAGGCGGGCGTGCCGTCCGAAGTGTTTGGATACTACTCGACGAACCATGGCGGGGCCGGCGAGATTCTGCGCCAAAGTGGCCGTGGGATGCTGTTCGGCGACGTGGGAGCGGCGAAGGCGTGGGCGGGCGATCCGCGGATTGAGATCCATGGACCGGGCTATTCGAAGATCGTCTTGGCCGATGAAGGCGCGAAGAACTGGGAGAAGTACATTGACCTGATGGCCGATTCCATCGCCCAAAACTCCGGCCGTTCCTGCGTCAACTGCTCCAGCGTCTGGACGACCGCGAACGGAAAGGAAATTGCCGACGCGCTCGCCGAACGGTTTGCGAAAATTGAGCCCCGGGCCGAGGACGATCCGGAAGCCGCGGTGGCGCCATTCGCTTCACCGGATATTGCGCGGCGCATTTCGGCGATGATCGATGCCGAAATGGATGGCCTGGAGGACCTGGTGGAGAAGAAGCGCGGCAGCCCCCGCGTGGCGGACAAAGACGGCTCGACGTATGTGTTGCCGGCGATTGTTCACTGCTCGAAAGAACACCCGCTGGCAAACCGCGAATTCCTGTTTCCTTATGCCAGCGTGGTACAGGTGGACGCGGCGGACCTGCCGCATTGCCTGGGCCCGACGCTGGTTTGTTCGGCGATCACCAACGACCGCGCGCTGCAGCAGCGGCTGCTCTCGTCGAGCCACATCGGCCGGTTGAACTTCGGACCGATTTCGACAATGAAGATCAGTTGGGATCAGCCGCACGAAGGCAACCTGTTTGACCACCTGTACGGCCGGCGCGCTTTCCAAAGCGAGCTGGTAACTTCGGCCTGATGCGCATACTGCACGTGACTGCGGGGGCCGCCAATATGTACTGCGGCTCCTGCATGAGGGATAACGCGCTGGCGGCGGAACTCAAGCGGCAGGGGCACGATGTGGTACTGATGCCGGTCTACACGCCGACGTTGACCGACGAAGAGAACGTCTCCGATGGGCGCGTTTTCTTCGGCGGCATCAGCGTCTATCTGCAACAGAAATCCTCGTTCTTCCGCTATACGCCGGCGTTTCTGGACAGGCTATTGTTTGATAATTCCTGGGCGCTGCGGAAGGCATCGCAGAAGTCGATTGGAGTGACGCCGCAGTTTTTGGGCGAGATGACGGTGGACATGCTGCGGGGCGAAGACGGGCCGATTGCGAAGGAGTTCCGCAAGGTGGCCGATTGGCTGCGCGGCGAGCCGAAGTTCGATGTGATCGGCCTGCCGTTCACGCTGCTGATTGCGATGGCGGAGCCGCTGCGGCGCGTTTCCCAAGGGGCGATGATCGTCTGCACTTTACAGGGAGAGGATCTGTTTCTGGAAGGCCTCCCGGAGCCGTACAGATCCGAATCGAAACGGCTGATTCAAGCGGCGATTCCGAAGGTGGACCGGTTTCTGGCGGTCAGCGGTTACTACGCGGCGTTCATGAGCGACTACCTGCAAATCCCCCGGGAGAAGATGCGCGTGGTGCCGATCGGCATTTCGCTCGACGGCTTCGAGGCGGCGCCGAAGCAGACGCGCGACGTCGTGAAAATCGGCTTTTTCGCGCGAATGGATCCGGCGAAAGGGTTTCATCGTCTGTGCGAGGCATACCGGCTGCTGCGCCAAAAAACCGGGCTTCCCGCCACGCGGCTGGAAGCCGCCGGGTACATGCTGCCGGAGCATCGGGCGTACTTTGAGAAAGAGAAGGCGGGGCTGGCGGCGGTCGGGCTGGGCGATGAATTCACGTATCACGGCGCGTTGACGCGGGAAGAAAAGACCAGATTTCTTCAGGATATCGACCTGTTGTGCGTGCCGACGGAGTACGTGGAACCGAAGGGGCTCTTCGTGCTGGAAGCGCTGGCGAACGGCACCCCGGTGTTGCTGCCGGCGCACGGCGCGTTTCCGGAAATCCTGGCGCGGACCGGAGGGGGCATACTGGTAGAACCGAAGGACGCGCAGGCGCTCGCCGATTCGTTGGAGAATATGATCTGTGACGCGGCGCGCCGCGCCGAACTGGCCGCGCAAGGCGCGGCGGGCGTTCGCCGGCATTATTCCGCGGCGGCGATGGCGGCGGCGCAGTTAGCGGCATTCGCGTAGAGGCACATGCTACAAGCTCGGGCAATTTCGAAAACCTATGAATCGGCGGCGGGTTCGGTCCCGGTACTGGAAGGCGTGGACCTGGACTTGGAGTTGGGCGACGCGCTGTCGATCATGGGGCCATCGGGCAGCGGTAAGAGCACGCTGCTCTACATTCTGGGATTGCTGGATCCGCCGACGGCGGGACAGTTATTCTTTGACGGCGTGGAGCCGTGGAGCTTAAGCGAAGCCGAGCAGGCGCGGTTCCGGAACACACGAATCGGGTTCGTATTTCAAGATCATTGCCTGCTGCCGCAATGCACCGTACTGGAAAACGTGCTGGCCCCGACGCTGGTGGGCGAACGAGAGGAAAGCAGTCCGGCGCGGGCGCGGGAACTGATCGAACGCGCGGGTCTGATGCCGCGCATCGACCACTTTCCGGCGCAACTCTCCGGCGGCGAGAAACAGCGCGTGGCCATTGCGCGGGCGCTCATCCGGGAGCCCAAGCTGCTGCTGTGCGATGAGCCGACGGGCAATCTGGACGAAGCGACGGCGTGGCAAGTCCTAGGGTTGCTGGCGGAGCTGCAGAAAGAGATGCGGAGCATCCTGATGATCGTGACGCATAGCCCGGTAATCGCCGCCGAATTCCCACAGCGGTACGCGATGCGCGGCCGGCGGCTGGAGCGAACGGCGTAGCCCCATGACACGCAGCGACCTGACGCGACGGAGCTTGCGGCACTACTGGCGGACGAACGCGGCGGTGGCGGCTGGTCTGGCGATCGCGACGGCGACGTTGGCGGGGTCGGCAATAGTGGGCGAATCGGTGCGGGAGAGTCTGCGCGCGATCGCGAGCGGACGCCTGGGAAACACCGGCACGGCGATAGTGGCGGCGCAGCCGTTCACCGAAGCGCTGGCAACGCGAGTGGGCGGGTCCGCGGCGCCGTTGTTGTTTTTCGAGTCTGTAATGAAGCATCAGGGCACGGGCCGTACCGCGAGCCGGGTGCTGGTCTACGGCGTTGACGACCGCTTCTGGGCGCTGCACAAGCTGCCGAATCCATTGCGAGCCGAACGCGACATTGTCTTCAGCGAACCGCTGGCGGAGGAGTTCAACGCGCAGGACGGCGAAGGCATATTGCTGCGCATTGAAAAGCCCAGCGAGATTCCCCAGGAAACGATGCATTCGCGCAAAGAGCAGGCGGTACGGACAGCGCGATTCCGCTACCGCTCTTCGCTGCCCGATAGCGGCATCGGCGGCTTTACTTTGCAGCCGCGCCAGGGTGCGGTGCGCGCGGCGTTCGTGAAACTGGACACGCTGCAAAAAGAGTTGACGCTGGAGGAGCGTGCCAATGTATTGCTGCTTTCCGACGAGTTGCGTAGCGACCTGCCATTGCTGGGCCATTTGCGATTGGAGGACGTTGGGCTGCGCGTCACCAGACCGGCGGCCTGCAAGTGCATTCAACTCGAAAGCCCATCCGGATTGCTGCGCGAGGATCAGGTGGAACGGGCGGTGGCGACGGGCAAAAAAGATGGGCTGCGCGCCGAAGTGTTCCTGATGTACATGGCGAACGCGATCCGCACGGCGACGGCGAGCGTGCCATATTCCTTGGTGATAGCGCGCGAGGGCGTGCCGGAAGGAACGCTGATTCTGAACGATTGGACGGCCGCGCAATTGCAAGCCGAGCTCGGCGGTGCGGTGACGCTGGACTACTACTTGTGGAAGCAGGAGGGTCGGCTGCTGACCGAGTCGTCGACGTTCGTGGTGAACGGTGTGCAAGCCCTGGAAGCGCTGGGGGACCGGCAGATGGCGCCAGCCTATCCGGGCATTTCCGATACCGTGAGCCTGAGCGATTGGGATCCGCCGTTTCCCTTGGACCTGAACAAGATTCGCCCGCAGGACGAGAAATATTGGGACGATTTCCGGACCACGCCGAAGGCCGCCGTGAGCCTTGCCGACGGGCAAAAACTGTGGAGTACGCGTTTTGGAAAAGTGACGGCGATTCGTTTTTACGCTGCCGATGGCGTAACGATTCCCTCCCTTAATCTGACGCCAAGCACCGATCTGCCGCGCGACGGTATTACCATGCTGCTGCCGCGGCAGCAAGCCGAGGACGCCTCGCGCGGCACCACGGATTTTGGTGAATATTTCGGTTACTTCAGCTTTTTCTTGCTCGTATCGGCGCTGCTGCTGACGGCGCTTTTCTTCCGGCTGGGCGTTGAGCAGAGGCTGAAGGAGATCGGGCTTTATCAGGCCTTGGGCCTCGATCACGGGGCTGTCCGAATGGTGTTTTTGCGCGAAGGTATTTTGCTGGGGGCGATTGGCGCGCTGGCGGGCATTGGGCTGGGCATCGGCTACTCCGCGTTCATTCTGTATGCGTTGCGAACCTGGTGGGTGGACGCCGTGGGAACGACCGGGCTGACGCTGCATTTCGCGGCGGCGCCATTTACGGCCGCGATATTTCAGGGCGTCGTGCTGGCCGTAATCATCATTACGATCAGCCTGCGGCGGCTGCGAAAAATGTCGCCGCGGCAGTTGCTTTCGGGGGCGCGGCCGGAGACGATCATACGCACGCCGGGGTGGCTGCGGCTGGCCGCGCTGGCGTTGCTGGGCGTAGGCGGCGGACTGGTAATTCTGAGCGCCCTGGGCCTGATGGCGCCCGTAGGCGGCTTCTTCGGCGCGGGCTTCTGCCTGCTGACCGGAGGCGCGCTGTACTGCCGGTTGTGGCTCGAAAGTCCGCGACTGCAACCGGTGCAATCGTTGGCGGATCTGGCCCTGGCGAGCGCGGCGCAACAGCCGGCGCGGAGTTTCTTCACCATCTTATCGATCGCGTTGGCGGTCTTCCTGCTCGTGGCGCTGGAGGCTTTCCGGCAAAGCCCGGGGCACTTCGACGCGGGTAAACAATCGGGTACAGGCGGCTTCCCGCTGCTGGCCGAATCGCAATGGCCGATCTATCAGAACCTGGCGACGAAGGACGGCCGGGCCGCGTTGAATATCAATGAAGACTCCGTGCGGGGCCTGCAAGTGGCGGCGTTCCGCGTGCGGCCGGGCGAGGATGTGAGCTGCCTGAACTTGTATCAGCCGACGCGGCCGAAGATTGCGGGCGTGCCGCCTGCCTTCCGCGCCGAGAATCGATTCCGCGTATCGCCGGACGACGCGTGGGCGCAGTTGGGAAAGCCGCTGCCAAACGGTTTGGTGCCCGCGATGGTGGACATCAACACGATGATGTACGTGCTGCACAAGCAGGTGGGCGACACCATTGAAATCCCCCATGGCGTGGAGCCTATCCGCCTGCGGATTGTCGGCACGCTGGCCGGCAGTCTGTTCCAGAGCGAAATTCTGATTGCCGAAGAGTACTTCCTGCGCCTATTCCCCGAAGAGCAGGGGCAGCGGATGTTTCTGCTGGAAGCGCCGGAGGCGATGTGGGGAATGGTCACGACGACGCTGGAAGAGGCGCTGTCCGATAGTGGTTTTGACGTGACCGCGGCCGGTGACCGGCTGGCTCAATATCATCGCGTGGAGAACACATATCTGTCGACTTTCCAGGCGCTGGGGGCGCTGGGGTTGTTGTTGGGCACGGTGGGAATGGCGGCGGTTCTGCTCCGCAACGTGCTGGAACGGCGGCGGGAATTGGCGCTGCTGCGGGCGGTTGGATATACGGCCGGGGAAGTGATGCGGCTGATTTTCGTGGAAAATTCGGCGCTGCTGGCGGCGGGATTGTTCATCGGCACATTGTGCGCTTTGCTGGCGGTGAGTCCGGCGCTGGCGCAGCGCGCGCACACACTGCCAGTGGGATCGTTGGCGTTGTTATTGCTGGTGGTCGCGGCGGCGGGACTGCTATCGACATGGGTCGCGACGCGGGTGGGGGTGCGCCTGCCTTTGCTTGCATCCCTGCGCTCCGAGTAGGATAGTTAATATGTGGCATTTTATTGGATTGGCGGTTTTGACGTTGGCCTTGCCGGCTTGCGCGCAAGACAAGAAACAGATTGAATTGGGGCGGTATCTGGTGGAGAGTATCGGCCAGTGCGCCGGGTGCCACACGCCGAAAAACGATAGGGGCGAGTTGGACAAAGCCAAGTGGATGAAGGGCGCCGTCATTGATTTTCAGCCGCTGGGAACGCCGCCGCCAAAGTGGCACAAGACGTCGCCGGACCTGACGCCGAGCGGCAAATTGTGGACCAAGTGGGGCGAAGGCTCGATGCTGAAATACCTGCGCACTGGCTTGACGCCCAGCGGAAAGCCGGCCGATCCGCCGATGCCGATGTATAAGTACTCCGATGAACACGCCGAAGCGGTTCTGGCGTATCTTAAGACGCTAAAATAGGCTTTCGACCAACCGCGACGCAGCGGATGCCGAAAGGCAACGGAATCCGGTAGCGCAGCGATTCCTCGAAGGACATAATCGCGTTCATCACCGGATTGCCGCGAGCTAGCTTGATGCTCTCCTCGACCATCTTCATCTGTTCCTCGTCCGGCAGAGACAAATACCGCTTGTTCCGCTTTTTGACGAGGGAAAACGCCGGGTAAATCAGACAGCCGATATAGGATTCATCGTGAACTTCAAAGCCGGCGCCGGTTAGCAATTTATGCAGGCTCTGCCGGCTGTAGCGCCGGAAGTGAAGCAGTTGTTTATCGTAGATATCGAACAGGCCCGGACCGGCCGGAACTTCTATTACGGCGGCGCCGCCCGGCCGAAGCATGCGAAAAACCTGTTGCACCGCTTTCCCATCATCCTCAATATGTTCCAGCACATTGGCGAGCGAAACGGCGTCAAGGCAAGCGTCCGGGAGAGGGCTGGTCGTGAGATCGAACTGAATGAGCGGCCAGTCCGGGTGGTCCGCGGCAAGCTTTCGGAGCGGCCCGGGAACATAGTCGGCTCCGACGACGTGGCCATGCGGAAACGCGTGCCGGATCTTCCCCAAAAGGAACCCGGAACTGCAGCCGATATCCATGATCGCCGGGCGGTCCGCCGTCACCCACTTACGCAGTTGCGCCAGGGAGTTTCGCCGGGACGCAATATCGATATAGTGCCGCTCTCCGGCGAAAGATTCGTGGAAATGGGTGAGTTCGTCGTTCCAGCCGGAGTCATTCACCGCATAACTCAGAATCGGCTCCACTTTCGGTCCGATTTGGAATCCCCTTCCAGTCCAGGACGGATTCGCGGGACTCGCCGGGACAGGGGGGAGCGGGAAAGGAAACGACATGCTTCTCCTATTGTACCGGGGCGCCAAAGCTATAATAAAAATCAATGTCTTCCGCTGCCAAATGGCCCAAAATTCTACCGCCGCTGACGCCCGATCAACGCCGCATCAGCGACGAGTTCATGAAGCACTGGCATGACCGGTTGCCTGGCGCCTGGTACGGAATTATTGAAGGCTTCAATCACAAATATCCGGTGCGGCATTCGCGGCCCGGTTTCGTTTCCACGCTCGAAATCGGCGCGGGACTCGGCGAACATATCCGGTATGAGACGCTCACGCCGGAGCAGGAAAAAAACTACCATGCGCTGGAGTTGCGGGAGAACATGGCGGCGGAGATTCGCAAGAGTTTTCCTCGCGTTAACGTCACCGTGGGCGATTGCCAGAAACAGATGGAGTTTGCCGAAGGATCGATGGACCGGGTGATCGCGGTCCACGTGCTGGAACATTTGCCGAATCTGCCGGGCGCCATTCGCGAGGCGTACCGGTTATTGAACAAAGATCGCGGACAGTTCCTGGTCGTGATTCCAACGGAGGGCTCGCCGGCCTATTCGATTGCGCGAAAGATCTCGGCGGAGCGCGAGTACAAAAGGAAATTCGGCGGCGACTACTCCTGGTTCTACAAGCGGGAGCATATAAACGTACCGGCGGAAATCTATCAGGAGCTGGACCCCTATTTTACGGTCGAAGCCAAGTCCGCGTTCCCATTTTCATTTTTCCCGCTGCTGTTTTGCAATCTGGTGCTTGGGCTTTCGTTGAAGCCGCGGCCGAAACCGCTGCTTTAATCATTGCTCACCCGGCGCTCCCTGACGGTCGCGGCTCGGTAGCAGTTAGGTCCATTCGTTTGACGCTACCGAGCTGCGACCGTCAGGGAGCGTTTTTTTCTTTAATTCGCCTCGCGCAATAGCCCCTGGTACACGGCCTTCGCGTCATCGTAGGCCCGCTTCATCTCGCCCTGTTCGGTCAGCCGGATGCGCCCGATTTTCTGGTTAAAACAGCGCTCCACGGCGGCAATGCACCATTCGATACTGTCCTTCACGCGGATGGGCTTATCGGCAACCGTCACCCACACCGGGTTGGTGTGCGACGACGGCAGAATGCGGAGTGCGACCCACGCGCTCTTATCGATGGCGGCGCTGAAACTGACGTCGCGCATCGTACCATCGGCGTGTACTTCCTGCGTGGCGACGACGTTCCCATTCACCAATAACTCCAGCGGCACTTTCCGCGAAGTGCCCATCCGGGCACGTTCCAATTCCCAATACGGCTTCTGGTCCACGCGGCGATTGCGGATGGCTTCATCGGGCGTTTCGTTCAGCAGCGCCGCCACCTTCGCCGTTACCGTCACCTTACCCGGCGCGGCCAGCTTGACGGTCGAATCTCCGGCGCCCATCTCCACGTTGTTCACGCGGAAGTCGATCAGATGGCTTTTGCCGTCGGAGACATAGTTGCGGCCGTCGCGAAGGCCGAACACCCAGTCGCCATAATCCAGCTTCGGCTGGCGGACATAGCTGCGGCCAAGACCTACTTTTTCCCCGTAAATGCACGGGAAATCGGTCTCACCGGAAATGCGCGCCTTGTAACCCGCGTTCAGCGTGTGATACCAGATGTTCAGTTCATACGTGTAAGGTGTATCGACGGTCGAGATAAAGTCGGTAAGGCCTTGCGTCACCGTGACAACGTACTCATTCGCGCCGATGCCATCGAATGGCGGCAGCTCTTTCGACGGCAATTTCTTATCCGCGATTTGCAGGCCCCAGCCGGAGTGCGCATAGCCGGTGACGGCGCCCTGCGCCTTGGCCCAGCGCATGATCGGCATTCCCCATGTCGGCCAATCTTCAATGCGCTGCGTGCCGGGATAGTCCTGCTCTTTCAAACCGAGCAACACGATGTGGCCGGTGTGGCTGGACGGGTGGCCGGAGACTTCCACGTCATAGCGAATGCGGTTCTCGAGGGTCGAGACTTTGTTGTCTTTCCCTTCAAAAAATGTCTTCTGGAAATACCAGCCCGGTCCCCATGTCAGCACGGCGCCGATTTTCAAATCCTCGCCCTGTACATGCCGGAGCATGTCTTGCGGATAGACGCCCTCCGTCGGGCGTTCATAGTGCGCGCAGCCGGCGGCGTGTATGTGATGGTCGCCCGAAAACCAGCCCATTTTCGCTGGGTCAATCCAGCGCTCGAGTGAAAACGAAATCTCCCGCGATGCGGTGCCTGTAACCGCCAGCTTCCGCACTCCGGTCCGATACTCCGGGCCCCGTCCGTAATCGATCGTGTACGAGCCGGGCGGCAGCATCACATGCTCGCCATCGGCTCGGTACACCTGCGGATGAAAGAAGAAATCGCCGTTCAACCGCTTGGTTTGCGGCGGATAAACGCGCCGCATTTCGTCACGGATTGTGAAGCCCGCCGTCGTGGGCTTGCCATCCACATCCTTCACGCGGAAGACGATTTTCGCGGCCGGGACGGCGGTGAAAAGTATATCGACCTCGGAGCGGAAGCCCAAGTCCTGCGTCCCCTGGCCGACGTCAAAAATCAACTTCGCTTCGCGCTTGCCGGCGTCTTTTGAATAGAGCTGCAGAATCCGGTATTCGAGCTCCAAGCCCGAAAGATGCGGCTTCATTGGCTGCTTGTTGAACATCGCGTGGTCAATCCACCGCCGCCCCACTTGTCCGGCGCCCGTGTTCGCCAACTGCCCTGAATTCGGGCTTTCGACGGCCAACACCGCCGTGATCCCCGCCTGATTGGCAACCTTCACCAGGAACGCGCGCCAGCCCTGTTCCATCAGCCGCGCGGGCGCTTGCCCCTGCTGCACTTTCACGCGGCTCTCGGGATTAATTTCGATCCCGGCCAGCGTGTGACGATCCAGAATCTTCTGCATCGCCTCTACCTGCCCCTTGCCACCATTAGGCGTCGCGATAAGTTTCCGCAGCGCCGCAACATCCGCCACAGGCAGCGGCTCGCCGATCACTTCCAACGCCTGGATGACGCGCCCCGCCTGCGCCGCCAGCGGCTGGAACTCAACCGCCGACACCAGCGGTAACTCTTCCGCCCGCAAGGACGCGGCCACAATAAGGAAAACGAATAGCGGTTTCATTCCGACAGTTCTAACACAATTTATTCACTGAAAAGTTCCTTGACTTCCACTATAGTGAGATGCACTATAGTGACATGAAAGATATGGACGCCGAGGCGCACCTTCCACTCCCCGCGCCGTTCTTCCAAATTCTCGCCGCTCTCGCGCCCGGGGAGGCGCACGGCTACGCCATCATGCAGGATGTTGAACAACGCACCAAGGGTAAGCTCCGTTTAAACCCCGGCACGCTCTACGGCGCCATCCGGCGAATGCTCGAAATCGGGCTGATTGAAGAAGTCCGCCGGAAGAGCGGCGACGACGAACGCCAGCGCCGCTACAAGCTAACGCATCTCGGTATTCGAACCGCGCGGGCCGAAGCCACGCGCATGACGGAGACGTTGCGATATGCCCGAAACAACGGCCTCGAGCCGCAAGAAGTCTGACCGCTTTTTCCGGCGGCTGCTGCGGCTCTACCCGGCCGATTTCCGCGCCGCATGGGGCGGCGAGATGGAAGAGTTGTTCACCGCCCGCCGCCGCTGCGAGCTCATTCGCCGCCTGCTGTGGGAAGTCACGCTCGACACCTTTAAAACCGCGCCCAAGGAGCATCTCGCCATGCTGGTCCAAGACATAAAGCATGCACTGCGCGGCCTGCGCAACAATCCTGGCTTTACCGCCGTCGCCATTCTTTCGCTCGCCCTGGGAATCGGCGCGAACTCCTCCATTTTCAGCATGGCCAACGCGCTGCTCCTGCGACCCCTCCCGGTCCCGGAATCCTCCCATCTGTTGATTATCGAAGGCACGAGCGGAGGCGAGTCCCTACCACAGAACATTTCTCATCCCGACTACCTGGAACTTCGCGCGCAGTCCAAATCATTTCAGTCCATTGCCGCCAGTTCTGAAACTCGTTTCGGCTTCGCCTCCCGTCCGGAAGAAGCGCCGCAACTCAAGCTCGGAGCCTATGTTTCCGCGAACTTTTCCGATGTCCTGGGCGTCCCTCCCGCGCTCGGCCGCGGCTTTCGCCCCGATGAGGACGAAGCCCCGGCCCGCGATGCCGTCGCCATCGAATCCCATGCTCTCTGGACTGACGATTTCCAAGCGGATCCCTCCGTTCTCGGCCGCAAAATACTTTTGAACGGCGTCGAACTTATCATCGTCGGCGTCGCCGCTGAAGGCTTCGGGGGCCTTCGCAGCGGCGTTTCCGTCGCCGTTTACGTCCCCATAATGATGTTCCCCGCGTTGGCGCCAACGCCCGTCCAGGCCATTCCCGGGCCCGCGACTCCCGTTCCCTTTCTGTTCGCGGCCGCCTTCATCCCGACATCACTAACGCCGCGGCCAATGCCGAAATCGTAACTCTCGCCCACAACCTGGAGGCCGCCAACCCGGATGTGAATCGCGATCGCGGCGCGCGCGTCCGCACAGAGATTCAATTCCGTATTGACCAGTCCCCGCCAGATGCCATCCTTCTCGCTTCCATGCAAGCGATAACTCTCCTTGTCCTCCTCATCGCTTGTGTAAACGTGGCCAACCTGCTGCTGGCGTGGGGCCGCGCCCGGTCCCGGGAAGTCGCCGTCCGTCTCGCGCTCGGCGGGTCCCTTGTTGGCGTCCTCTTCGCCTTTGGCGGCGCCGCCGCCTTCAACACCATCCGCTCGCCCTCGGATTTCCCCCTCGATTTCGACGTCCGCGTCGACCGGGACGTACTCATTTTCAGTCTCGTCCTCTCCTTCATCAGCGCTTTCCTTTTTTGACTCGTTCCGCCTGGCGGAGTCTCCAACCCGATCTTGTCTCCGGCCTCAAGGATGGCGACCTGGCTCCCCGCCGCAACGACCGCTGGGGACGCCACTCGCTCGCCACTGCGCAAATCGCCATCTCCTGCGTACTGCTCATCGCCACCTCCATGTTGATTGCCGGTATTCGCGGCAAGCTTGTAATGGAACCGGGCTTCCGCACCGACCGCGTCTTTCTCGCCACCATCGACCCCCAGTTGCTCAAATATTCGGCCGAATCCAGCCGTCAATTGTACGGCCAGCTTTTTGATCGCGTGCGGGCCCTCCCGGGTGTCCGCTCAGTCACGCTGGCAAACACCCCGCCCACGGCCAATGGCGGCGTTCGATTTTTCCGCATCGTCCCTGAAGGCTACGTGCTCCCCCGCGACCAGCGCGACGTCTCCGCATTTGAAACACTCGTCGCCGAGGACTACTTCGACACGATCGGCATTCCCGTCCTCGCGGGTCGCGCTATCTTTCCGGCTGTTACCGATGGCGGTGGCCTGCCCTCTGATTGGATCACTGCGGGTTCCTGGATCGTCCGGCAACCAGTTGCCCCCACCGCTACCTCTTCGCCAGTGCGTTGTAACGCCTAGCGGGCGGCGGTTGCCGCCACCGGGCGGGATCGCCATCTGCGAAACGCCGGTATCAGGACAAGCAGCACTATTCCGATCCAGCCGGCTGCCGAGACCATGTTTCCGGTGCCGCTTCCGCGCCAGGCGGCACGGATCTGGCTCTGGCCGGGAGCGACTTTCACGGTGGCCAGCACGTAGTTATGGCGGGTGGACAGATCGTAGGGGACTACCGCGCCGTTTACGGTAATGTCCAAGAGGTCCGGGTAATAGAGCATGGGGAGTTGGACAGAGCCTTCCGCGGGCAGGTTCACATTGCATTCCAGCGTCTCTCCCTTCTGGAAGCAATGGGAACGCATCCGATCCAAAAGTATGAAGTTCGATGGTTTCTGTGATCGGATCTTCAGCTCGGAGGCGTTGACCATTAGCTTCCGGCCGTCGGGATTCCTGGGGTCAATTGCACGGGGACTGGTGTAGGTAGTGGACGTAAACGCCAGCTTGATTACAGGACTGGCTGACTTCGCAAGGATGGCGGCAAGCGGGAATTCCAGCTCAATCGGACCCACGGAGAACGACTTGGTTTCCACTAGCTTTCCGTCGGCAATCAGCGAGAGAAATCCATCCGGGCGGGAAGGATTGGCAAACGCGCCCTTCAGATAGAGTGTCCCCGCCGATTCTTCCAGTGCGCTGCGGGGAATTTCTATAGGGCTGTCGATTTGCAGCCACCCGTCCGGATAAGTCAGAGATACGTTCGCATCGAGTTCCGCCCGCGATGGCAGCCGGGACGGCGGCCGTTCCAGCAGATATCCATACTTCCCATACCCCATATCGGGAGTTGCAATTATGTTTTCTACTGTTCGGGGATTCGGAGGCATATTAGGAATCTGGCTCGCCGTGCTCGCCAGAACCAGGGCCAGTGCGGCGCCCAGCGGCCCCTTGCCGTGGGTTGCCGCGATGTGATTCAGACATATGCCGGCGAGGAGCGTTCCGGGTAAAACGGCAAAAGTAAGTAACCGGTACGGGAATTGCACGACGTAGAATGCGCTTGGCAGGTACTGCCAAAAGTCGAGCGGAGACCACGTCATGAACAACGCCAGTGCGGTAACTCCGAACAGTCCATCGACGACGCGGCTAGATACCGGGCCGGGCATTTTCCGAGTCAGACGCAAAATCAAGCACCCCGCCACCCCGAGGAGCATCGGAAACCCTGCGTTGAAACGCAGGTAAGGAGCTAAAACGTCCGGAGCAAGCGGGCGCGGCGCCGTGGAGCCGAGCGAGAGCAGTTCCGGGAGAGGCGTAAGCCACGCCATCCCATACGGGTTGGGCAGTGCCTTCTTCAACATTAGCTCCGTAGTAAGCGAAGGGATGAGTTGAAAGGCGGCCAGCGCCATTCCCGCCACGATGGATGCTGCCAGGACGGCGAGCGGAACCAGGCGGTCCAAGCGGCGGAAATAGGCAAACGCGGCAAAAAGTGCCGCGAACAGGAGTCCATACGCGAACGTAATGAAATGGAAAGTCGCGAGGAAAAACCAGGCGACGGCAGACGCCACGAAGGGAATGGGGCCGGGACGGCGGTAAAGGCATATCGCCGCGTACGTCACGCAGGGCAGGAGCAGTTGCGCCAGCGCCTCGGTAAACGCGCCGCGCCCGTATACATTTACCAGAAGGTAGGGGGCGGTAATGTAGAGAAGGCCAGTTAGAAAAGAGACTTCGCCCGAGAGTCCCATCGACAGCCCAACGCTCCAGGTGAAGTACGAAGCAAGCAGGAAGAATAGGAAGTAAGTTACCTTTAGTGCCGTCCACGGATTATCGGTCGTAATGTGCTTGTAGATAAGCCCCGCGATAGTATAGATACTACTCGAATAGTACTGAAAAATTGGGAGGCGGAGCCGCTCAACGCTCCAAGGCGCGACGCAAATTGGAAACTGTCCCTCCGTCAGGGCCAATTTAGCTTCCACTATGAGCGCCGTATGATTGGCATGGTCGGAGGCTTCCGGCAGGATAGAGGAAGAAGCGAACGGCCCGAGCAGGGAAATAGATACAAGTGCATAGAGACAGAGCACAGCCAAGGTGCGTTTCGCATCGGCATGGATGGAACTGGATTGCTCGTCTGCTAAAACTGCTTTCTCCGCAGGCATAAGTGTTCAGTGTAGGCTAGTTCCTTCGCTCCGTCTATTCGGCGGCTGCCCAGCCGCCATCAACGTGGTGCGCCCCGGCGATAAGCAATGCACCGGCATTCGCCGCAACGAATGAAGATGGGATTGCACCGGGATTTGCTGTCGCCGAGGAGGATTAGAAGCCCAAACGACAAGATCGCGATTATGAACCCGTCGATCAAATGATGAAACAGAGTCAGCGCCAATGGTAACGCCATGACTCTGGGTTGGCCGAACTTCAATGCCGGCGCTTTTTCACCGTCTTCCGTGACGGTCGGTTGCACCACCGTTGGATGTTGTCGCCGCTCAAGCCGCTCTTGTGACTGCCACGTTCGACTTCCAGCAAGCGCCGAATGATTTCCCCGCCGATCTTTTTCAGGTACGCCAGATTGGAAATGCGTTTGTTGACACCAAAGTCGCCCGGGTCGCGGAAGGTTCCCTCCGTCCAGGATGCCCGGCCTTCTTTGAAATACTGTTTCAGACCGAAGTTCTTGTAGTTGATGTGCAGGCTGGGATGGTCGCCATCCTGAATCACGAGTGTCCGGAACTGGCCGGCGTCTACGGCAATTCTTTCAGTGGTCGAGACGTGCCGCCGGCTCGACATTCCGGTGCGGGAGTACCTCGGTGATGTGCTGCCGGGTTTGGCTGATCGGAAGGCTTCCGAGGTGGATCGGCTCACGCCTATGGCGTGGAAACTCCGCCGCTCAGGGTAACTTGGATTTCGTTCCTGGCGCAGGGAGGTGGCTGGTCGAACGCGTACGTTGAGATCGCTATCGGGGGCATCAATGCGGCGCTGTTAGAGCAGGGTGTGGATGCGGTCTTTGACGCCGGTGCGATAGGCGGTGCGCGGTCGGTCAGTTCCTGTAGCGGAGTTGAATCTCTTCGAAGCGAACCAACAGTTTTCGTCCGTCCTGAGGCGTTGTTAAAAAACCGGTTGTAGGCTCGGTTAGAGTCAGCGTAATCTTATTCGCGCCTGCGGCCAGGTTTAGGGGAATGCTGATGCGGCCGGTATCGAGTACGACAAACTCCTTCCGCTCACCGGTGGCGGAATTGAATAACTCAATCCGGCGCAACAACGTCGGATGACCGAGCCCAGGGCTCACCAATGCAGATAGTTCGTAAGGAGCTTGAGGGGGATCCATAAAGGAGCGAACGATATTAATTCCCATGGTTTCCCCCATCCAGTACCACTTTTTAGTCAAGTCGGCATCGATTCCCTGTGGATTTTCGATGGCTATCGAAGGAATTATCTTCCCGTCCGCTTCGGTTTGAATTCCCGCGGCGGTTACTACCTTGGCATTTCGAAGGTCTGGAGGAACGGCTGGAAGCCAGAAACCGGGCGGGTGCAGCATCATGTCCCCAATCATCGGAGCGGTTACGTAGGCTTTCGACTTTCGCGCATGATAGGCCAGCCACACGTTGGCCAATGGTTGTTGTTCGGCGATTACATAGGTGGTTGACGGGTTCGCTTCCAGTTTCGCGAATGTGTTGCGCAACTCGGGACTCTGTACGATTGAAAGCCCCGAAAAGAGCGGATCGGATCGAAGCACTTTGAGATGCTCCGGCAGGCCGCTGGCTATTCCGAGCGATATCGGCACCCAACATATCATCCAGGACAGCTTACTCGCGTCACGCCCCCATTTACGCTTTACCGCCTCGTTCAGACGCGCCATTCCGAGGACAATCAAGAAGATCGAAATGAATTGGAATTGGAGCTGTAGTTTCCAAAAAGCGTATTTGGGCGCCGCGGCGGAACTGCCAAATACGAGCAGGCCCAGCCCTGGGGCGGCAACCAGCCCAGCAAGCCAGATACGCCTCTTCAGTGAGCTGGAAAAAAAAGCGGAGGCTGCAATGACAAACAGGAGATACCCGGACAGTGCAATAACACGATCGGCAAATGGAGCCGGGAGAAAGGGGAAGTGAATCAATTCGTACGCCCAACCAAACAGGGTGCCGGCGTACGGGGAGAACCCATCAAGATTAATGTTAGGAACCGCTGCCACCTCGATTTGCCGTAACAGGAAGGTCCGAACGTGAGGCAGGTACATCGGGGACAACAGGACACCGATAGCTAATGCCCCGCATGCCAGAACTACACGAGCGATCCGAGTTGGCGCCGGAACGGTCACGACAATGGCTACAAGGACGAGCACCGCAAATGGGAAGAATTCCGTATAGCAAACGAATATGTGGGAAAGGAACACTCCTGGCAGGATCATGCCCCTCCATGACGTAGCGCCGGGCGTTCGAATCGCCAGCATCAAGGCCGGAAAGGCAAAGAGTGCGCTAGCCTGTGAGAAAAAGGCGAAGAGGTGCACTTTCGTTGCGCCGAGTGAAAGCGCGGCCCATAGGGCAGCGGCCGCGGCCGCGGATCGAGTCATGCTCAATGAGCGGGCTAACAGGTAGGTCATTACGCCAAACAAGGCGGCTAGAAACGTCGAAAGCGTCCCGAAGGCTTCCTTGGCGTCCCCAAATGTTCCGGCCGCAAGGTAGGCATGGGCAACCGATTGGCCCGGCCTATGCCACTTGGATGTAATTGCCTTTAACAGCCACGGTTCCGTCCCGGCAGCGAGGACCGAATATGGCTTATCGAGCATCCACTGCGCTAAGAGAACATAACTCGCATGATCCTGGAACGCTAACCCGTAATAGTCAAACGGACCGGCGTAAATCAGACTGCCGCCTTGCACCAGAAAGACAATCGCGAATAGGCCGCCAGCCCAACTGAGTTCTCGAATCTCTCGCGGACAAGCTCGCGGCGTCGTTCGGCGACGGACCCATCGATGAACCAACCCGGCTATACCGATAATCGCCGGGATCCAGAACGTTCGTCGAATCGAAAGATCCAAATACATTAGATTCGTTAGCGGCGCCAGTTGCAGGCAGAATCCAGCCCCTAAGCAGAGCAAGGTGCTTCGAGCAGACAATGTTCTTTCCTGGAAGACGAGCAAACGAACCCACCACGCCCAGCCGGCCGAGGTGAGAAATAAAAAACTAAGTTGAGTGAATATAAGAAACATCGGGTATCCGCGAGGCACATCTAGAAGGATCACTTAGCGCGACGCGTGGATCCGATTCAGTGGCGGACGAGTCCGTTTCCGCACGACTGCAGGATAGCATATGGCCCCAAATTCGGCGGTTGGGTTGCGCGAAGTACTGGTGAGGTGCTAGGTTTCCTGTATCCGTCCGGTGGTTCCATGTTCAGCGGAAATCCCCGAGTTGCCAATTCCCCGGAAGTAGTTCATCGAACTGCTTGATGCTATGAGTGGCAATGCGCCGAAAGACATCGCGAAGGTAAGCGAAAGGATCAATCCGATGGCGCTGGCAGGTCTCGATTAAGCTGAGCAACACCGCCGCCGTTTTGCCGCCACGATCGGACTCAAAGAACGTCCAGTTCCGCCGTCCAATCGCGACCCCGCGCAAGCTGCGTTCCGCCGCATTGTTATCAATGTTCAACCGGCGGTCGCCAATATAGACTTCCAACGCCGTCCAGTTCCGCAACGCATACCCAATCGCCTTGGTAATCGGGCTCTTCGGCAATACCTTCGGCGCCTCTCGGCACCGCCTCGCGTTGCCGCAGTTTCCGCACGCTGGACGTCTTCCGTTCGGCCTTCCGCGCCGTTCGTTCAATCCGATACAAAATCCGGATCATCGCCAGTACGCGGTAAGCCCGCGACGGGTCCGTCGTGCGCGCCTCAAAGAACTTGCGCCGGCAATGCGCCCAGCAGGCCCTCGGTGGCCCCCTCCGGTCCATACAAACAGTTGTAGCCCGCATAGGCATCGGCCTTGCAGGAATCCGGCATGGTCGCCCAGAAACTCTTGCGGTCCATCGCGTCTTGGCGACGGCGTGTTGTAAGGCCGGGTCCGGTCTCCGATGTATGTCCAGGTCCGGCCTTTTCTTGTTCGTGACAACCTTCGGTCCAAGACATTTACCGGCGTATCATCGGTGTGAATCACCGTCGACTCCAGCACCTTGCCGTTCATCCTTGCCCACAGCGGTTCCAACAACCCCGCCGCGCTCCGCATCCAGTAACACATCGTTTGGCGCGAAAGATCAACCCCATAAATCCGATACGCTTTCCACGCCTAAAGTCGCCGTGGTCAATGAGACTCTCGCGAAGTTGTATTGGCCGGGCCAGTCCGCTGTCGGCAAGCGCTTCAAAAAGAGCTGCGACGAGTATCAGGTCATCGGTGTCGCCCGCAACACCAAGTACATATTTTTCGGCGAAGGCTCCCTCGCCGCTATATACGTCGCCACCCGTCAGGAACAACGCCAAGGCCGCCTGGTGCTTCTGGCGCACACCGGCATGGACCCCGCCACTCTGGCGGCGCCGGTCCGCGAGACGGTCGGCTCACTCGACCGCAACCTCCCTCTATCGGCCGTCGGCGCCATGGCCGACTACCACGAACATCGCACAGCCGGCATCCTCCGCCTGCTCGTGAAGACCGTCGCTTCCCTTGGGCCTCATCGGACTCACGCTACCCTGGTCGTCCTCTATGGCACCATGTCGTATTCCGTCAGCCGCCGCAAGAAGGAAATCGGTATCCGCATGGCCATCGGCGCCGCGCCCGGCTCCATCTTCGGCCTCTTCCTCCGGCAGGGTGCATGGATCGTCGGCATCGGCATCGCCGCCGGCATCGGCATCGCCGCGGCGCGAACCATGGAGCAAGGCGTCCCCGCCTTGCTGGCCGCCGCCGCGCTGGCCGCATGCTGGATTCCCGCCCGCCGCGCCGCATCGACGGAGCCGATGCACGCACTGCGGTGCGATTAACAACTTCCGCTACTTCTTCTTAGCTATTTCTTCGTTCATGATCCGGGTGAACTCGGCCACGAACGGCGCGCCGCGCGTGAGCAGGTTTTCCTTCGTCATGTAGTCAAGTTGAATGTCCGGAATGACGCCGATATTTTCAATGTAGGGAGCCGTGGGCATGTCCGGTGAAACGATATCCTGCCTCCGCATCACGAGGGAATTCGTATTCGTGGCGGTGGCTTCCGCAAAGTAGCCGGCCGGCCAGCCAGAGATCGACCCGCCCCATCCGGCCGTCCGCATTCCAACGATCGGACCGCGTTGGTTGTCCTGCATCATCGCCGGGAAAATATCGCCGAATGAAACGCTAAATTCGTCGGCCAGAAAAATGATGGGCTTCTCATATGCCAGCACTTGACCATTCGGAGCCGTGAACGGTTCATTTTCAAAAGTTGCCGGACGAAAGAACGGAGAAATCTGTGTAGAAGTGCAGGCTGGAAAGGCTCCGGTCATGGCGCGGTTCTCCTTTTGCGACGCCTTCAACTCCGCCAGAATCGTCGAGTATGTGTCGATGACCCATTGGTCGGCGCCAAGTGCGCGAGCATTGTCCAGATACAAATCGTATGTTGAAACCAGGCTCTGTGTCGGCCGTAACTGCTCGCCAAAGAACCAAAACTTATTGGGAATCAGCCGCGCCGCATAGTCGAGGCCAATGCAGCCGCCGCCCGTATTGCGCGAAATGTCCACCACCAGGCCGTCGGTATTGGCGCGGAAGAACGCGATCTCCGCATCCAGAATCGCCAGCGCCGTCTGGGCCGGGAGCGCCGGACCGAAATTCGGAATCCGCAGGTACCCGATGCGATTGACCCCGGATTGATAAACGCCGCTGTAGAACGGATCCGCGGCCACCCGCCCCAGGCGAAGTTGAAAGCCCGGCGGCATGTTGTAGTAAGGGTTTCGTACGCCCCAGCCAGTCACATAGCTGCGCTCCACGGGCTCTTCGTTTTCGCTTTCAACTACGCGCCGCCGTCCCAGGAACCGGTCGGCGGGGACGGACCAATCGTGCAGTTCATTCAACAACCGGAGCGGATCGAAATTACTCGCCGCGTTCTTCCCGTCCGCTGGCCGTCCAAAAACCGGAGTGGGAATAGGACCTACATTTGTGAGAGGCGATCCTGTCTTCCTCCAGGCCAACGTGAATGTCTCCAAATCACCTGAGGCCCGCCGCACGACGATTGCCGACTCGTCCGGAAGTTCCGCCGCCCGCGGATACTCCAACTGCCTTCGAAACGTGATGCCATCGGCGGCGGCGCGCCGCGTTGCGCGCGGATTGGAATTGCTCTGCTGCGAAGCCAGCTCGGCGATCAACTCCTCCACTGGCTTGCCGTCCAGGGATACCAGTTCATCGCCCACCTCGAACGGATACCGGGCAACCGGAACCCGCGATCTCACAATCTGCTCAATCAACACTTTGCCGTCATATATATCGACGTAGACGCCCAAGTCCGCCAGAAATCGGGACGGCGTGGAATATCCGGTATGACCGTCGCGAAAAGTGGCGACGAACTTCGACATAATCTCGAAATATTCGATGTCGCTCTTCGCCGCGCGGACGCGATCCGCCCAGGGCTTTACCTCGAATATGTTCACGCCGATGGATTGCTGCTTCCAATTGGCGGGCGCGTAGCGCTTCGCATAAAGGGTGGAAACCGCCTGGAAATCGAAGAGCCGTTGCTCCGGCGTCATCTGGGCGGCTAATGGCGCCGCCACGGTCAACAGGACGAGGCCTGACAATAGCCGGGGAATGGAATGGGAAACGCGATTAAGTTGGAACATAGAGTTCGTTACTGTATCGTGTCTTCGACCCCCTGAACGTTTCAAAACTTCGCTCGCCGCTAGGCGGACCGCCGCCGTAACGGTTACAATTCAGAATTCTGGCACTACGAATGCGTCACCTTATTTCAGCGGGATTCGGAATCATCGGCGCGGTCGTCCTCGCGGGCATCGCCATCAACCGGGGCGAACCAGTCAACAGTATGTGGCTGGTCGTCGCCTCGGTATGCATCTACATTTTCGCGTATCGCGTCTACGCGTCCTGGATTGCCGTCACGGTGATGGCGCTGGACGACAACCGCGCCACCCCCGCCGAGCGTCTCCGCAATGGCCACGATTACGAACCGACCAATAAATGGATCGTCTTCGGCCACCATTTTGCGGCTATCGCCGGCCCGGGGCCCCTGGTTGGGCCGACACTGGCCGCCCAATTCGGATACCTCCCCGGCACACTCTGGATCATCATTGGCGCCGTGCTGGGCGGCTGTGTCCAGGATTTCGTGATTCTCTTTTGTTCGATACGAAGAGACGGCAAATCGCTGGGCCAGATGGCGCGCGAGGAGATCGGCCGGGTCGGCGGTTTCACGGCGCTGGTCACGGTGCTGCTCATCATGATCATCCTGCTGGCCGTCGTCGCGCTGGTCGTCGTTAACGCATTGAAGGGCTCCCCCTGGGGTACTTTCACTATCGCCGCCACCATGCCCATCGCCGTTTTCATGGGGCTCTATCTGCGCTACTTCCGTCCCGGCAAAGTGCTCGAAATTTCCGTTATCGGCTTTGGCCTCGTTATCGGCTCCATCTTCGCCGGCGAATGGGTGGCGCAATCGGCCGTCTGGGCTCCTTGGTTCACGCTGTCCGGCGTCACGCTGGCGCTGTGCGTCATCGTCTACGGCTTCGCCGCCAGCGCGCTGCCCGTCTGGCTGCTGCTCGCGCCGCGGGACTACTTGAGCACTTTCGTCAAGCTCGGCGTGGTAATTATGCTCGGTATCGGCATCCTGTTTGTTCAACCCCAACTCCAGATGCCCGCGCTAACCCGCTTCATCGACGGCACCGGCCCCGTCTTCGCCGGAAACGTTTTCCCTTTCTGCTTCATCACGATTGCCTGTGGCGCCATCAGCGGTTTCCATTCGCTGATCTCGTCTGGCACGACGCCGAAAATGATCGCCAGGGAATCCCACGCGCTGCCCGTCGGCTACGGTTCCATGCTCCTGGAAAGCTTCGTAGCGATTATGGCGATCATCAGCGCCTGCGTGCTTGACCCTGGCGTCTATTTTGCCGTCAACTCTCCCGCCGGCGTCGTTGGCGCGACGGCCGAAGCCGCAGTCCAGACGATTAGCGCCTGGGGCTTCCCAGTCACCGCCGCGCAGATGGCGGCGCTCGCCAAATCCGTTGGCGAAGAGACGTTGTTCTACCGTACGGGCGGCGCTCCGTCGCTCGCGCTCGGCATGGCCCATATATTCTCAAAAAGCGGCGGAGGGGAGCGGCTGCTCGCGTTCTGGTATCACTTCGCCATCATGTTCGAAGCTTTGTTTATCCTTACGATAATCGACGCGGGCACGCGCGTCGGCCGATTCATGCTTCAGGATTTGATGGGACATTTCTACAAGCCACTGGGGCGGACAAGTTGGATGCCAGGCGTGGTCGGTTCCTCCGCTGCCGTCGTCCTGGCATGGGGCTTCTTTCTGTATCAGGGCGTCATCGACCCACTGGGCGGAATTAACTCGCTTTGGCCGCTGTTTGGCATAGCCAATCAACTGCTGGCGATCATTGCGCTCTGCCTCTGTACTACGGTCCTCGTGAAAATGAACGGCGCGAAATATATATGGATTCCGCTACTGCCGATGGCGTGGCTTGTCACGGTGACTTTCACCTCGGCGCTGATGAAGATTTTCTCCGCTCAGCCGCGTATCGGTTTTATCTCCGCCGCGGAAGGGCTGGAAAAATTAGCCGTGCAAACCGATGCGACAAGGACTCTCATTTTTAACAACTATCTCGACGCGTTTCTCTGCGGCCTGTTCCTAGTGCTGGTGTCGACTATTTTGATCGACTCAGTCCGGCAGTGGATTGGACTCTTGAACGGTTCGCGGCAACCGCGCAGCACGGAGACGCCATTCGTTCAAAGCACGCTTACGCCGGAGGAAATATAAGTGAAAACACTCCGCCTCTTCACCAGCGTAGTTCTCGCGATACTTCGCGAGTTGGCCGACCAGAACGCTTATGACCGCCACTTGAAAATTCACGCCTGCCCGAACTCGCCCGAAGAGTACCGCAGATTTCAATCCGTGCATTTTAAAGCGAAATACCAGCGTGCGAAATGCTGTTAATAGCCTGTGGAAAACTGTCCGCTATCTGTGGAAAAGTGGTGCCAAGCACCACTTTTCCGCAGGGTTAAGAGGTGCGGGTTACCCAGCAATAGCCGTGGCGCAGGATCGTTTGGATCTCACCGCCCAAATTGAACAGCTTCACTTTCCGGCGAAGGCGCTGTATATGCACGTCCAGCGTGCGTGTACGCACTCCGCCCGTGTACCCCCAAATCGTACTCAACAGATACTCGCGAGACAGGCACTGGCCAGCGTGCTCGCGGAGCATTTGCAACAATTCCGATTCCTTCTTAGTCAGGTGGAGGGAACCTGTAAATTCGGGAACCGCCATCGCTGTGGATAACATTTTGTACATCTCCTCACACAGTGTTACGCCGGCAACAGCCTCCAGGTTTCAATTTCCGCAATATTGCCCTCTAAGCGGCGACAACTACCGCGGCAATCTGCACTAGATTTCCCACCCCAATTAACGCGGCAGCCGGCTCCACCCCGCACGCCCATACAAATGAATGTTCCATTTGCCGGCAAGCGCCGTGACTGTACATCCGCTGAAAGATCCCGCTCGCCGATTTCGCAGTCGGCGTCCCCATCAGCGCCGTGATGGCCTCCGCCGTTCGCCGCACACATTGCAGGCACTCCGATCCTGTTGTGTCGCAGTCTTCCGGATAATAACCAGTGTTCATGGCAGAACTCTTTTCACGATTCTCCCCTGATAGCAGGCGGAGGTTGTATTTTGTGGTGCGTTTACAGTTGTACATAAATTACCTGTATGGCATATAGCTCTGCGGTGGTGGGGCTTAAGGTCTTTTAGGGGTACTAGTACCCCCACGCGCAGGGGTATTCACACATCATTATTCGTTACTAAACGCAGGACCCACTCGGCCACACACACCGGCTTCGCCTGTTCTTCGGCCTCGACGGTCACCTGCCATACAACTTCGACCCCTCCCGGTCGCGCTCCGCATCCCATCAGCGCGAAGTGCCCCCGGATACGGCTACCAGCGGGAACTGGCGCTGGAAACCGCACTTTGTTTAACCCATAGTTGATAGAGGCCGATTGGCCCAGTTGAAGCGAAACCGCTTCCGCCGCCATTCGAGAAAGCAGCGATAGCGTTAAGAACCCGTGGGCGATAGTAGTTCCCCACGGACTCTCGCTCCGAGCGCGCTCCGTATCTACATGAATCCATTGGCGGTCTCCGCTGATTGCGGCGAAGGAATCAATCAGCGGCTGTTCAACTTCGATCCAGGAGCTACTGGCCACTGTCGCTCCTCCAGCCAGCGACTGCAACTCGTCCAAAGAGGTAATTACTCGGGTCACCCTATTAGAAATACCGCACCCAGACGGCGCTGCTGGTCCTTTTTTTCTTCGTGAACCAGGCACACAGCGGGTAAGTGAACGCCAAAACGGATAGCCAAATGCCATAAACACCGGGCAATGCGAATCCGAAATCAGCCGGTCTCGGCATTCGCCCCCACCCTGGCGCATCGGTCAGCCAATCGGCGTGTCCATAGACGGCAAGCGCATAGACCACCGCGGCGCCGTGGATTAGCGGTAAATGGATTAAGTAGAAGAAAAGGGGGACGCGCCCAAACATGACGATGTGCCGCCAACCACCGGAAATAGTGTCCGGCAACCGGCTCAGGAAAAGCAATGCCGGACCCATAGTCATCAAAATGAACAACAGGGACGGCGGATACTTCGCGCCATTCAGGAAAGAGTACACTCCGCCCGTCCACGGACGGGGATCCCCGTAAAAATTGCCCGCCCGCAGCAGCACGAATAAAGCCGACGCTCCCAAACCTAACCACGCAATCACTCGCCGCCGCCGCTCATCCTCCATCGCATAAACCAAGCCGAAACCATAGCCGGCAAAGAGAATCGCCATCCACGGCAGCAACGGATACTGCGGGAAGAAAATATAACCCGGAGCAATCTCCATGTTCTTGCGGTCGTGCAGAATTCGCCATAACCACCAAAATGGACCGAACTGCTCGGCTCGCCACGCGTCGGTCAGATTGTGTAGAAAAATTACCGCCACGCCGATCAATCCCACCGCTCGCGGCGGCAATCGGAAGCGCACCGCCACGCCTAACGCCACCATGGACCAGCCGATGGCCCAAATCACCTGACCCACGCTGAAGCGATAGTTGAAGTTGAAAAACCAACCCATGCATCGCACCCAGGTCAACTCCAGGAAAACCAGCCACAATCCCCGCGTGATGAGAAGGTAGCTCAACTCCGCCAGCGATTTCCGCCGTGCCTGGAGCCACGCGCTCGTCCCCGCCAGAAACACGAACACCGGCGCGCAGAAGTGCGAAATCCACCGCGTTAGGAATAACGCGGGCCAAGTCTTCGCCGGGTCCATCGGATCAACCGACAAATCTCCGAAAAAATCCCGCGTATGGTCGAGCGCCATCAGCAGAATGACCACTCCGCGGAGCAAGTCGATCGAATCCAGGCGCTGGGTCCGTTCATTCACGCAAACTGCTGGAAGAACTGCCAGGATCGCGCGGCGCAGCGGTCCCAACGGTAATCTTCGGCTTTCAATCGTCCCGCCGCCGCCACTGCCGCTGCTGTGTCCGGCGACAGCAACAACCGGTCCAACCCGGCGCGAATCTCCGAGGGGCTGCGGGAGTCTACATGCACCGCCCCGGCGCCGGTAACTTCCGGCAGGCACGAGTTGTTTGAGGTCAATACCGGTACGCCGGCGGCCATAGCCTGCGCCACTGGAAACCCAAATCCCTCATACAAAGACGGATAGGCGAATACAGCGGCCGCACGAGTCAGCGCTGGCAAATCGGGTTCCGGCACATAGCCTAAATAGCGAACGCCCGGGAGTCCCGACAGGATACGTTGGGAGGTGGTACCCGCAGCCCACCCCATAGGTCCGGCGAACACGAGATCCACCGACTCCCGCACGGATGGCGAAAGCAGCGAATACGCGTCCAACAACGCGTCCAGATTTTTCCGCGGTTCAATGGTACCGATATGCAAAATGAATGGCTTGGACAATTTGAGTTGCGTCCGCACCCGGGCGGCGTCGGCGTCCGTAACCTGAAAATAATCATCCGGAACGCCGGAATGGATTGCCACAATCTTGTCCGGATTCAGATTCAATAACCGTATCGCATCCTGGCGGGAGTTCTCACTCACGGCGATCAGGCCATCCGCCCGCGTCAGAATGCGTTCCGCGAAACGCTTATCGGCAATAATATTGCCCGGCGTGTGAAACTCCGGCATCAACCAGCAGGTCATATCGTGGACTGTGGCCGTCAGCGCTTTGCCCTTCACGCCGCTGTGAACCTGATTGGTAACGTGGAAAAGACTCGCATCCCCGGTGGCCATGCGCCGCGGCGCCGCAAACCGGTTGGCAGCCAACAGCCAAGCGATCCGCGGCACGGTATGCATCAGATTCATCACCGACGATTCATGCGTCAACTCGCCCAGTTTTCCAATGAACGGATAGGCCTCAACGTTATTCCCGCCGGCGGTCCGCCGCAAAGCATGGATCCAGTAGTACAGATAGTTCTTGACCCCCGCACTGCGCAGCAACAACGGGGATGCGTCGACGGAGATTCGCATCAAATCGTAACCTTATCGGCGGCCTCACCGAACTTCTGGCAGTTCTGTGCCGGGTCGATGTTTCGCAACAACCCCGTCAACACGGCTCCCGCTCCCACTTCCACCCAATGCGTCACGCCCGCGGCGATTAACAGCCGCATCGACTCCTCCCATCGAACGGGATTCGGCACCTGTCGATAGAGCCCTTCGCGCGCCTCCCCGGCCGTCGTCACCAAACGCGCCTGCCAGTTGTTGACCATCGGAATCCGCAGCTCGGTAAATGGCGCGGCGTCCAGATCGGTGCGCAAAAACTCCTGCGCGGGCCGCATCAAGGGACAGTGAAAAGGCGCACTCACAGGAAGGGCAATGGCACGCCTGGCTCCGGCGGCTTTCGCTAATTCCATGGCGCGAGCGACCGCTCCGGCATGGCCCGCGATCACGATCTGGTCCGGCGAGTTCAGATTCGCGGCAGTGACGATTTCGCCTTCCGCCGCCGCGGCCAAAATTTCGTCCAGCTTCCCTTCCGGCAGTTTCAACAACGCGGCCATCGCTCCCACGCCGGGAGGAACCGCCGCTTGCATATACTGGCCGCGCTGGCGGACCAGCCGCACGGCGACGGCGAATGGCAGCGCGCCCGCCGCCACCAGCGCCGAATATTCGCCCAGACTATGGCCCGCGACAAAGCCGGGATGATACCCTTGTTCGGAGAGAACAGCCCACGCCGCGATGGAAACCGTCAACAGCGCCGGCTGGGTGTTCTCCGTTTTCTTCAACTCCTCAGCGGGTCCCGCAAAGCAGAGTTGCGACAGCGGAAACCCCAGCGCTTCGTCAGCGGAATCGAACACGGCCCTGGCCGCCGCGTGGGTCTCGTAAAGCGTTTTCCCCATGCCCGCGTACTGCGAGCCCTGTCCAGGGAACAGAAAAGCTGTCTTCGACATGAATTTCCAGTTTATCTAAGCTCCGCCGCGAGGGGGCGGGTAACCTGCCGCGACAGACGGTCATCCTTTACATTAAGCTTTAGTCTTAGGAGCGCCATTCGTGTCCCTTTCTGAAATCTGCGTACGCCGTCCGGTCTTCGCATTCATGCTGGTGATGTTCCTGGTTACGCTAGGCGTTTTCAGCTTTCTTGACCTGGGCGTCGATCTGTTCCCGCGCACGGACCCGGCTACCGTCTACGTCCGCGTGCGGCTGCCCGGCGCGAGTCCGGAAGAGGTTGTTTCACAGATCGTTTTGCCGCTGGAAGAAACGGTCGCGTCCGTCAGCGGCATTGAAGAAATCCGGGCCATGGTGAGCGAAGGCGGCGCGGCGCTGATCGTCACTTTCGTGCTGGAACGGGAAATCGGCGCGGCCACCGAGGATGTCCGCGAAAAGGTCTCCGCGGCCATGCGCAAACTGCCGCCCAATGTTCTCCCTCCCACGGTCGCCAAGTCCGATCCAGACAATGACGCCATCGTGACGCTAGCCGTTCACGGCCAGCGTCCGGTGCGGGAGTTGACCGAAGTCGCCGATAAGCAGGTCCGCCGCTCGCTGGAAACGATTGACGGCGTTGGCGCGATGGACGTCATCGGCGGGCAACTCCGGCAGATCAATGTCTTCCTCGATATCGACAAGATGAACGCGTACAACCTTAGTGCGCAGGAAGTGGAACGCGCGCTGCGCACGGAGAACGTCGAAACACCAGGCGGCCGAATTGTTCGCGGCTCTTCCGAAATGGGCGTTCGCACCATGGGGCGGCTGGAGCACGTCGCCGAGTTCGGCGCTATTATCGTCAAAAACGTGGGCGGCGCGCCTATTCGCGTCCGTGATGTCGGCTACGCCGAAGACTCCTTTGCCGAGCGGCGCAGCTTCGCCATGTATCAGGGCCAACCCGCCGTCACGCTTGAAATCCGCCGTCAGATCGGGACGAATACCGTTAAGGTCGTCGACCAAATTCTGAAACGGCTGGAGGAAGTCAACAAGACTCTTCCACCGGGTGTCACGATATCGTTGGTTAAAGAGCAAGCCACTTACATTAGAAAATCTGTCGAAGCGCTGGAGGAGCATCTCGTCCTGGGCAGCTTCCTCGCCGGTTTTATCGTATTCCTATTCATCCGCGACTGGCGAACGGTGCTCATCAGCTTCATCGCCATTCCCACATCGATTCTGGCGACATTCACTATCCTGCGATTGCTCGATTACACGTTGAACTCGATGACGCTGCTGGGGCTAACGCTGGCCGTCGGCATTGTTATCGACGACGCCATCATTGTCATCGAGAACATCTACAGGCATCTCGACGAATTCGACGTTACGCCGGTCCAGGCCGCCATTGAGGCGACGCAGGAAATCTCTCTGGCCGTCATCGCCACGACGCTTTCGCTGGTCATCATCTTCGTCCCTATCGCCTTTATCAGCGGCTACGCGCGGAGGTATCTGAACCAGTTCGGCTGGACGATGTCGATCGCCATTCTTATCTCCATGCTCGTCGCGTTTACGCTGACACCGGCGTTGAGTTCGCGCCTGTTAAAACGCAAAACCGGCCCGAAAAAAGCCGATAAGCATGACCACCAATACTCGATATTCGATAAGCCCTACACCAAAATTTTGGGCTGGTCGCTGGATCATCGCTGGGTTCTTATCGGCATTTGCGGCGTGGTTTTCTATTCCACTTTCCCGTTGTACAAAATGATTGGGCGCGACTGGATGCCCCAGGAAGATCAGAGCGAACTTGGCGTCTTCGTTGAAATGCCTGAAGGCTCTTCGCTTGCCGCCACCGAGCGTGTCGCCAAAGCGCTGTCGGCCAATTACTCCAAAATCCCCGGCGTGCGCGCGGTCGTTCCCGCGTCCTCGACGATGGGCATTGAGCGCGTGACCATGGCTTTTGTTACCGTGCTGCTCGATCCGCCGGAAACGCGCGCTCCCATTCTCGAAATGGGCAACAAGATTCGTGCCGCTTCGATCGAATTCGCGTACGCCCGCCCGCGCGTGAACTTCCCCAACGTCCTGGGCGGCCGCGACACTTTCGCGCCTATTCGCGCCATGCTCCTGGGGCCCGATATGCGCACGCTGGTTCGTTACGGTAAGGAGATCAACGAAGCGTTGATGAAGGAGCCGTCCATCACCGACATCAAGGTGAATCTGAATCTGAACAACCCCGAATTACAAGTCAATATCGATCGCCAGTTGGCTTCGGACCTGGGAGTCCGCGTGGCCGATATCGCCGGCGCCGTTCGCCTGTTGATGTCGGGCGAGGATCAGATTTCCACGTTTAAGGAAGGCTCCGAGCAGTACCCGGTGATGATGCGATTGCTCAACGATCAGCGCGACAGTCCCGAAGTGCTCGGCCGTCTGCTCGTCCCCAGCGCCACGCGCGGCCTGATTCGGCTCGATTCCATCGCGAAGCTCGAACACGGCCTGGGACCGAGCCGTATCGACCGGTTCGCCCGTCAATTCGGCGTTGCTATTTACGGCAATGTGTCCAATACGTCGTCGTTGAATGAAGCTGCCGTCGCCGCTCAGCGCGTCCTGGACGGCATCGAACTGCCGCCCGGCTATTCGGTGCGATTCTCCGGTCAGGTTAAGGTATTGGAAGAGACCACCAACAACATGCTGCTCGCCATCGGGCTGGCGAGTATCTTCATGTACATGGTGCTGGCCGCGCAGTTTGAGAGCCTGGTCCATCCGTTCATCATCCTGACGACGCTGCCGCTTTCCATTCCTTTCGCGCTGCTGTCGCTGATCGTGACCGGGCGTTCGCTGAACCTGTTCAGCGCTCTCGGCGTGCTGTTGCTGCTGGGCATTGTGAAGAAGAACGGGATTCTGCAGATCGACTACATGAATCATTTGCGCGGAAAGGGGATGCCCCTGCGCGATGCAATTATTGAAGCCAACCGCGTTCGGTTGCGGCCTATCTTGATGACGACGTTCTCAATCATCGCGGGGCTGATTCCGACGGCTATCGGCACCGGCGCGGGCGCTTCGCAGCGTTCGGCGATTGCCGTGACGATCATCGGCGGCCAGACTCTTTGTCTGATTTTGACTCTGCTTGTGGTGCCGATTGGCTATGACGTCGCCGAGAAACTGCGCGCCGCCTACGCCTCCCTCCGGGGCAAGCCCGCCTCTCAGGACCGCCCGGCGCCGTCGCCCGCCGCCGGGGATTGATGGAGGGCCTGTCACGGCGCCGGCCATCCTCGCTACTCATAAGGATTTGGCCGCTCGAATAGAAAAAATTGAAGCGAGCCAGGACCAGCACGCCTCTGTGATCAACATCCTGGCTGAGGAAATCGACAACTTGAAACAGCTTCCCCCGGATCCACCCAAGCGGCGGATTGGATTCGGTGCGAGTCATAAAGACAGCGCCGGAGATTAATCCCAAACTAAACGTATGTCCGATCACCTGCTATGAGAGCCGATTAGCGATCTTTCGGACGTTCGTTATCGCGAATTCACCGAAGAGTGCTCCGGCCATCTTGGCCCGCATTGGCCGCGGATGACGCCGCGGCATTTGTCGATCATCCCAGGACTCGCCGGCCACAGTGAGGCGCCCCGCCCCGCCGGCCGAAAGTGCCGGTAATCGCATGGACTAACTTCTGAGACCGAAGTCTTAGTCTCCCGCCGCATCGCTTAAAACCGCTTCAGCCCCTCCAGCAACGAACGCGTATTTCCATGCCCCGCATGCTTCACCGTATGCACTGGCCGCCAATCGTCGTTAACCGCCCCAATGTACATCGCGTTCTGCTGCTCCGTCCCCATTAGAATAATCGTGAAATGCCTCGCCGGATACGCCAGCGCCCGGTACTGCAAATCCTTGCCTTCGCGCCACCGGTCATTAACCGGCGCGCCCAGCTTACGCACCACCGTGTGATAGTCGTCGCCCGCTGTAAATGCCAGGTCTTCCTGCAGCACGGCTTGATACTCAATACGATCTCCGCGCGAATACGAAATCGCCCCGTAAACCACAAATAGCACGGCGATGATGCCGCCCAGGATATACAGTCCCATCTTGGATTCGCCCGCGTCCCCAATCCGCGTCCCACCCAACATTGCCGGCGTTGGAATCGCCGAATCTTCCAAATGCGCGTGCGACGACGGTCCCTTCGGCATTGCAATCACGCGCCGTTCATGCGGCCGCAGAATCCCCGCTGTATATTCCAGTTCCCTTTCCAGGCCCACAATCATCACCGGTTCATCCACCCGCGAAATTGCCCCCATAAACCGCCGCGGCACCCAGATCTCCTGGTCGTCCTTCGTGTTATGAACCAGGATCTCCGACCAAGTGGCTTCCCGCAGCCGCCATTCGTTGTGCTCAACGTTCAGGATCGGCGGATAGAAGGAAAACGCACGTCCGCTTAAGCCTTCCAGTTCCGGAATAGGGTTTGCGGACATGCCTTATTCTACTCTCACCAAGTCCCGTCCGCTTACCGGTTGCCGAGGTTCAAAATCACGACCCCAAACAGTATCATGCCGATGCCGATGAACTTGTTCCGCGTCAGCGGTTCCTTGAAAATCAGGCGCGACCAAATCAGGGTCCATAGATACCCCAGCGAGACCATGGGATAGAGAATCGTCAACTCGCCGCTCTTCACCGCCACGGTATACATCGCGAATGAAGTGAGATAAATAGAAATGCCCACCGGCAGCCGCCAGTTCGTCAGCACGCCGCGAGCGGTACGTTCCAGCTTGTCCGCACCGGCTTTCAGGAATACTGTTCCGAAGGAGCCGACAAAGGACGCAAACAATACAAGCAAAATCGAAGAGAGCGGCGTTTTCAAGCGTTTTTGTCCTTCCGTCCAAGAACGGCCACTCCCAAAACAATGAAAACCAACCCAAGCACCTTGAAAACGTTCAGGGTCTCGCCAAGAAGTCCGACCGAGAGGATCGACACCCAGACGTACGTCAGCGCGATGATGGGATACAACACCGAAAGCTCGCCGTACCGCAGCGCCAGTACCAACAAAATCGTGCTGATGCCGTAACAGGCCAGACCGCCAAACAATGGCACATTCGAAAGTATCTTCCACGCTATCATCGGCGCCTGCGAAATTACACTGCCCGCCGCCGCGTCGTAGAGCGGCGGCATCATTGTCGTGCCGCGTTTAATCAGCATCTGCGCGGCCGCGCCCAAAATCGTGCAGCCGACCACCATAATGTTGCCCTTTAACCGATTGCGCTTCGTTGGAACTGCGGACGCGGTGTTCTGTGTGTCGGAGGTACTCACGGCGGATCGTTTCATCATACCAGCGCCCGCAACCCTCATCGTTTCTTTTTCTTGGCGTCCGGCTTCTTCTGTTTCGGGCCTCCGATTTGAAACACCTCGACGGCGTCGCTTTTCTCCGCTTCGATAACCAGGGAGGGCTCCTGGGGCGCGGTTAATTGCAGTTCGGCCGGCAGGCACGAACCCGCCTGCACCTGAAACGCCGCCACCGGCGTCCATCGCTGCCCTTCCCGCTTCTCAATCTGATACGCCTTTGTGACGCCGCTGGTCTGTAATCGCCAGGCGACACTCGGGGTCCGGTCGAATTTCAGATTCGCTGGCGGCTGCGTCGTGATCTGCAGTATTCCCCAACTGTCTCCGCCCGTTTTCGACTCCAACAGCGCATATCGCCCCCCCTCGCCCGATTGCGCGCGGTCCACCAGCACCCGCCCTTCGGTCGCGCTCGTAAAGTGGAACTTCTCAATCGAACCCAGATGCGCGTCACCAAAAACAGGACGCTGCCGCCACGTCTTGCCGCCATCGTTCGTCACGAGAAAGAACGGATCCCGCGGTAGCGCCGCAATGATTTGGCCCTCAATCCAGCCATTGGCCAGATCGAAAAACTGCATCTGGTCCAGTGCCGCCTGCCGGATCCGCGGATGGCTCTCCATCCACGTCTTGCCGCCATCGTCACTCGCCAGCACGATCGACGACAGCGTCGCCGCGTCCGTATGCATGTTGCCCGCCAGGATCATCCGTCCCGCCAATACTTCCAGGGCGCTCAATTCCAAGTACACCGGACACGGGGACTCCGCTGAACAACCCAGTCCTAACGCTTGCAAGTCCTCTTCGAAACACGAAACCGGCACGCGCAACGGCTTACCTTCATACACCAATGGCGGAGGAGGGGCCGTCGAGGCGGGTTCCGTTTGGGCCGCCGCCGAAAACGCCACGAGCAAAGCGGCCGCGAATTGACGCATCATGAATATTATGCGCATAAGGCTGCGCGTCCCATCGGACGGTGAAGAAAACTCGCGGGGTCTTCGCGGCTGGTTTCAGCGCCTTCGCGGGTCCTTCAAGGGGTCGCCAGCCGGATTGAAAATCAATCTCTGCCAGCCCGACAAGCGCTGGCTCAAGCACGGCAACGCCAGGTATTTTTTTGAAGGCAGGCACTGCCGTAACACCGGCGGCTCCTGGCAGTCCGAATACGTTTTCTCGGTGCTCGCGGCGGACGAACTCCAGCAAATTCGCGTTATTCTGCCGGAAGCGCTTATCACCGGCTGGGAACGGCGGCAGGATCAACGAATGTCCGAAGAGCATCGCCTGCGGGTCGCGCGCGAAACAGTGGAGACCCTTCTCGGCCTCCGCCGTTTTCCCGCCTCGATAACCGTCTCCGCGGAGACCATCGACGCTGTGTCGAAAACCTAACGCTACCGCCGCGCGCTCGCCACAATCGGCGCAGCCAGCATCGGCGTTGGCGGAACTTCCTCCACCACAATCTTCTTCGGCCGCGCGTCCAACTTCTTGAACAGCACCGCCAGCCGCGCCTTGGCGTACTTCGGCGTCCCCGGCTTTACGCCCGTCTCCATGACCTCTTCCTCTGTCAACTCGTGTTCCACCATCAAATATTTCTGCAAATGGTTCTTTAACCGGTCCTGGACCAGCCGCGAGTCGCACTTATATAGCAGGTACAGGATCTGCGCTCCGGTCCCCTTCGAGGCCGCCGCGTAAACCCTTGATGGCCGCGACAACGCCGGCGCTTTCAACTCCTTCTCCAGCTTTTTCGCGCCTTCCTCGAGTTTCTTCCACGCCGCTACTTCTTCGCCAGTCAACCCGCATTCCTTCGCCAGCGAGGCGCGTTCGTTCTTGCTCAATTTTTCCGAAAGAACCGTCAGAAACAGCGACAGGTTGTCCACCGGAAACTCCAGTTCCAAGGGCAGATTCAGACGCGCCTTTTGCAGCTTCTGCAATCCCGCGTGATTCACTTTATCGCCGGACAACGCCGGACAGAATAAGGACAATAGCTTCTCTTCATCCAGCAGCTTTACAATATCCGCCGAATTCGCCTCGTTCGCCACATTGCGCAGTTCCCGGCCAAGCGCCTCCGTTGGAATCTTCTTCTCCAGCTTCAACTCCCGCACATTCTGATACTGGCTCTGCGTTTTCTCGCTTAGCGTATAGCCCATGCGCACCCGGTACCGGAACAGCCTGAATATCCGCGACGGATCGTCATAGAGCGTGTATTTGCTCGTAATCCGCAGTTCTTTGTTCTGCACATCGCCGATCCCGTTCGCCGGATCGACGAGCAACGCCCGCGACTGCCGGTTCAACGACATCGCGATCGCGTTGATAGTAAAGTCCCGGCAGAGCAGGTCTTCATGAATCGTCGCCGGCGAAATCAGCGGTTTTGACGCCGGTTTCGGATACTCTTCCTTCCGCGCCATTCCCAGCCGCACGGTCACATGGTGCGGAAACTGCAAATCCGCCAGGTTTCGACGCGTGTCCATCGCTCCCAACTCCGCCTCACCGTTCTTCGCGATCGCCTTCGCCAGCGCGATGGCGTTCCCTTCAACCGTGAAATCCAGCTCCTGGATCGGGAATCCGCCGAGCATGTCGCGTAATGCCGCACCGGTGAGATATAGTGACAGATTGGCTTCCGTCGCCGCCTCCTGCACCTTGTGGAACGCCACCATTTGCGCCGCCGTCATGTGGCTTTCGAGCATGAACATGTAGTCGCTCATCGAATCACTCCATCTCCCTTTCGCGCGCTCGCTCTTCGCCTTAACCGTCCATAGGAGGGGTTCATGCGCGAGGATGATGCTGGTCCACCACGGTCCGCAACCTGCTGCGGGCGACGTGGGTATAAATCTGGGTTGTACCGATGTCGGCGTGGCCGAGCATGGTCTGAACGCTGCGAAGGTCCGCCCCACCTTCGAGCAAATGCGTGGCAAAAGTGTGCCGCAACACGTGCGGGCTAAGATTATGAAACAGACCGCACGACTTGCCGTGCGCGGCCAGCAATTTCCAGAACCCTTGCCGGGTCATCTTCGAACCCCGGTTCGTTACAAAGATAAAACGGCTGGCACGGCCCTTCATGATGGCCGGCCGGCCTCCCGTCATGTAAGCTTCTATCGCCCTTATCGCCGTCTGCCCCATCGGCACCAGACGCTGTTTATTACCCTTGCCCGTCACGCGCAAATAGCCTAGCGCCAGGTTCAGGTCGTTCAGTTCCACAGCGCATAGTTCCGATACCCGGAGCCCACTGGCATAGAGCAATTGCAGCATCGCCCGGTCTCTCATGCCATTGGGCGTCCCCGCCGGCGGCGCTTCCAGCAGCCGCTCCATGTCGCCCGCATTCAGATAATGGGGCAATGCCTGTCCAATCTTCGGCGTGCCCATCAGTTCTGTGGGGTTATGTTCCATTACCTGTTCCCGCTGTAAGTGCCGGTAAAAATTCCGAATCGACGTTAAATGCCGGGCGACTGACCGGCCCGCCAGTCCAGCCGCGTACAGCGAGTCGACGTACGCCCGCACTTGCTCCGCCGTCTCCGGAACGGGGATCTCCGCGCCGCCGGAGAATGCGGTGAAACGCTCCAAATCCCGGGCGTACGAGGATACCGAATTTTCTGCCAATCCCTTTTCCATCCGGCAAAAGTCAAGAAAAAGACGGACTTGCACCGCTAGCGAACCCGTAAGGGCCATTCTGCCAATGATACAATAAGGCGGAAAATGTTTGAAAGTAGTAAGCGCAATCCGTGAGCGGTTCGACGAACAAACGGGTTCGAGTCCTGCGCTTTGAACGCGATCATGTTGACGGCTTCGTACACCCCCAAACGTTCCAAACGCCCATTGGCGTCGAAATGCTCAGCCGCGATGGCAACATCCTGATGCTTCCCTACCAGGAAGTGAAAGTCCTTTGTTTTGTTCAAGATTTCGACGAATCCCTGCCGGACCTCAATAATCGGACTTTTTCCAGCCGGCCCAAGTCCAGCGGGTTGTGGGTCCGGATGAGCTTCCGCGACGGCGCAATTCTCGATGGCCTTCTCCCCAATAATCTTCTTTCCGTCGAGCCTCATGGTTTTACGGTCACGCCGCCCGATCTCGCCGTCACTCCCCAGCGCGTTTTCGTTCCTCGCGTGGCGCTCCGGTCCATTCACGTGCTGGCCGTGGTCGGCAGCGGGCTTGGTCGGTCAAAGAAGCCAGACGAGCGGCAGATTTCGATTTTCGAGAGTTGATACGCCTACTTCCCAACCCGGCAGAACGCGGAAGTGGCGGTCAAGTCTCTCACCTTGTCGACGGCGACGCCCGCGGCGCCGGCTGAACTTGTTTGCGAGGTCCAATGACGGCAAATCTGGATTGGTCCCGGTGTCGCGCCGTGGAGCATCCCCGGAAAGGGCAGAACAAAGAGGAGGTTCTTCAACAGCGCTGACAGGTGTTAGGCAACGGGCTACAGTATAGCAAGTGAAGGTTCGGAACATCCTCCATAAGGGCCTGAAAAAGCTCTACCTTGAGGACAGTGCGAAATGGTTGCCGACTGATGCAGTGGACAAACTTCGTGCAATCACTAGGCCCGCAAACGACTCTGGAGACTGCATGTCACCCGCAATTGGCGGCTGACGTTTCAAATCAAGGACGGCGAAATATTGGATGTTAACTATGAGGACTACCACTGAGGAGAACGCCATGCGGATGCTAAATCCCGTTCATCCGGGCCGCTTTCTGCGGACCGAAATAATTGACGCCCACGACCTTTCCGTGACGGAAGCGGCGAAGATCCTGCGCGTCTCGCGACCCACGCTTTCCACTCTTCTGAATGCCAAGGCGGATCTTTCCGGCGACATGGCCCTGCGTTTTGAAAAAGCGTTCGGCGTCGATATGGAAACGCTCATGCGGATGCAAAACTCCTTCGACATCGCGCGGACGCGCGGCCGGGAGAAGAAAATCCGTGGTGATCGATTTGAACCGCTGCCTGCGTCGTGAGTGGCAGTCGCCATGACCATTGAAATCACGAGACCGGATGTCGAAGCCCCGACGAATCGGTGTGTTCGGACCGGAACCGCCGCTAGTCCCAGTCGTGTATGATCTTAGCTAGCCTTTTTCCGCGCAACGGAAGATTGTGCTTCCTCAGACGCCATGCTCACAATCCGTCCAGACCAAATGGCCGAGCTTCGCCGCGCTAAAGAAGAAGCCTTCAAAGCCCATCTCCTGGAACAGCTCGCCGCTGAATACCCCGAGCCATATGCGGCAAAAGGCGAGCCCGCCGTCAAGGAATTGATTCTCGACGCGCTCGCAACCGGCGAAAAACACGGCATCGAAAACCAGGGTGACCTCGCGACACTGGCCGAACTCATGTTCCGGTTCGGCCGCCGTTTTGAACTTTCCCCCGATCGCGCCTGGGCACATAAGGTTCTAGCCAAGCCCGACCTGCCTGGGGCAGCCAAAATGGCCTTCCTCTGGAAGCGAATGGAAGAGACAACCGATGGCCGATTGATCGTCCCGGTAAAGCGGAAGGAAACCTAAGTGCCTCTCTGTGCTTTTTGCGGTCTTGCACTCGTCTGCAAATGCGGTAAAGCTCCAGTTTTGCTCGGCACGGTCACGTCGCCTTGCCCGCTCAAGCACGGGGGAATCTGGGTTCACGTGATGGACGACGATGGCACCGATGTAGAGACCATCGGGATCACAATCGATATCAAGACGAAGCCTACCAAACCCAACGGCCTCTCTATCTTTGACCCGCTCGATGTAAAAGTCCACATCGTAAAGCTGGAGGCATTGTCGCCAACGATGGCGAAGATATTTGACCCCCCGGTCGATAAGTCCGAACCGGTCGCGGTCACCGCCGGCCAAATCACCTACGTCGGATTCACGCTCACCCGCCGCCGCATGTTGAAGCTTACCAAGGTCGACCCCTATTTCGCTCCTAGCAAAGAAGATCTCGATATCGTCTTCGAGATCGCGAACATGGCCGCCGATACAGTGCTACTGCGGATCAGCTCCGCGACTGGCGTTCTGCACGAACGGGCGCTGACCACCACGGAGAAGGGCGACGGCGCCCATACGGTGCACTGGGATGGAACGCCCGATTCGTTGCCCGGAACGTTCATCGACCCGCTGCGCGGCCCTTACAAAGTGGAACTGGTCCATGCGATCACGGCAAAGCATGTCGACCCCTTGGATCACGAACGTCCGTTTAACGTGCTTTATCACTCACTGAAGCTGGAACTAGGCGATTGGCTGCCGCAACGCGAAGTCTTGCGCTTGGATAGCGTGATGACAGCATTTCAACCCGACTTTACCGGAGCCAATCCCGCCGACGCGGACGTTATCAAGTGGACTTGGTGCCGTCTGGGCCAGCTTGGATTTTTTCCCGGTCCACTGCCGGGCGTCCGGCCGGTGTTGTCGGCGGGCGCCGCTCCGGACCCGCTCGGGCACGCCATTCGGCGCTATCGGCAGGCCGACGGCGATTTGTACCGCCGGCTGTTCCGCCTGTCCGTCAGCGGTAACGGCGAAGGCGAGATCGATGGCGTGGCCGCCAACGTCACCGCGCCCGCCATCGATGCCCCCCTCCTCAAGAAACTTTGGGCTCGTACGAACGGACGGCTGGCCGCGGCCGGCGCCATGGATGTTTTGGAGGATCTAACTGTCGCCACCGGCGCGGCCAACAGCAAGCTATTTGTCGATGTCGACCGGTTCTACGTCGGCTACACCGCCGAATTCGACGGAAACGCCAAACCGGCCGTCGATGCGGCGTGGGTACCCCGGCCTCAACTTTCCCTTCAAACCCGGTTGCAGTTGAGGAAGAAGAATGACACCGGCGTGACACCGGTCCATGCCTCCGCTTTGGGTGATTATCGAGTGAAGTGGTCCTGGACGGACCGCGCCGACAACTTAACCCGTCTGCCGGCATTCGCCGCTCCGCGCCCGAGCCGGACGCAAGAGTACGCCACCTTAGCGATCGCCGCTCCGCTAACCGCGAAAACGGCTACCCATAAGAACTCCCCCACGGCCGTGGGCGGGCTGATTGGCGCCGACGACGGCGCCAATGCGGTCTCCTGTTTCGCGGCTCATGCCGATAGCACTTCCGCCGGTGCGGTGGACGGACATCTGAGTGGCCCGCCCGCCGATCCCCAGTACGTTGACGACACCGTACTCGCCGACGCCTCCCGTGTCTTTTTCCAGCCCTCATCCATCGGCGGCGACAACTACAAGCTGGTCGCCCGGATCGACACGACGGCTTGGTCCGTTGAGCTAAGCACGGCCCACCGCGCCGTGCTTCCCGACCTGCGCAAAGAGACCGGTGAGTTCGTTGTCTGGCGCCGCGTCCGGTTCTCCGCCTACGTGCAATGGGGCGCTGTGAGCGCCGCTCCCAATTGGGGACTGGTGCGTGCCCACCTGGAGAAGGCATACACCACCATTACCGACCCGGTGGTGTCGAAAACAATGGCCCAGGTCACCGCCATCGGAACGCTCTTTAAGGATGCGGCCGACCTCGCCTACAAAAACGTGAATGGGCCCCAGTTCGCCGGCGCCTTTCCGCCCGTCGGCGCCTACGTTCAGTTCGCCAATACCCACGCCTTGCCGGAGGATCCGCGAACGCTCGAATTCCGGGATGTCTCCACCATTGGCGTCGACCAGTTCGCCGCGCCGGGCAACATCGTCAACGAACTGATGATGGGGCTGGTTCGTTATGAGTTGATCGTGAACCGCGAAGAGTATGCGATCCCGCGCACGAAGACGCTCACCGATAAACGGTTCAAGGTCCGCCTGGACCTGGCCACGGCCTGGGCGGCGCGCGGCGATTGGGTCGCGGCCGCCGGAGCGCACTTTCAGCCGGAACTCGCGCGCCTGGTGGGCGTCGACGGAAGATTGCTGGCGGTGCCGATACCGGCCAACCGCCGCATTCGGCCCATTGCGGAGGCCACGCTGGTGGGCGCTCCCCTTACTAGAGCGGCCATACTGAACGATATTTTCCTCACCCCTCTGCTGCCGGTGCTGAACTGGTGGTTGACCGGCGGCAAAGCCATAGTTGCGTATTCCGCTTTCACCGCCCAGATTGTCGCCGCGATCGACGACGAACTGTTACCGATGATCGCCCCTGGGATGGGCGCGATCCCTCTCGTTGGACTCGCCGACACCTACGAGGGCTTGGTTCGGACGGCCCTGGCGGCAACGCCGCCCCCCGCTCCCGCCGCCATGACGCGCCGGACGCAGGAGGCTAAGGTTAAGACGGAAACCCTTCGGGTGATTGCGCCCGGGCCTCTTTCCACGCCCGACGAACGGTATCTGGCGCTTCAGGAATTGAAGACGCGCGCACAAACCCAGAAACCGCTGATGGACGCTCTCCCGGCCATATCCACCGCCGTGAAACAACTCCTGGACGACATGGAGATGACCGACCGCAACAAATATCCGGTCCATGGTGTATTGCGGCAGGGGCTTCGCCATTTCCAGGAACTTCTCGGTGACCGCATCGGAAAAATCACCGGAACCTCCGCCGCGTCGAATTGCGAATTAAAAAGCCACCATATGGAAGTCTGCGTCACCGACGCGGTGGATGCCCAGAACATCATCGCAGCTCTGGGCGCTGTTAATCTGGCAGGCGTGGAGCGGACTGTCCCCGCGACACCCTGGCGAATTATCGACATTACGATAACCGGCCCGTTCGACGGTCCGGCACTTATCCTATTTCAAACCGGACTGCCTGCCGGCGCCATTTTGACCAACCTGCGCGGGCCGGGCGCCACGATTCCCGCTTTCGCCATTTCCGTAGCCGACGACACATTTCTCGACGATCTGTTCCGCCGTAATCTCGTGGATCGTGAAAAAATGCTGGTGCTGCAGCGGCTCGCGCAGGTGTACACCGTCTTCAATGCCGGCTGTTTCTCACTCGACGACGCCGTGCACGCCCTCGCCGAAAAGCCGCCCGGCGGCTTCATCGCCTGCCATTACGCGGCGCATATCCGGCCCCTGTCGATCGCCGCGGGAACTACCGACGACGCTCCGGATTTCACGAACTCAACTTCGATTGGCTGCGACGGCGGAGTCATTTTTGTCTCCAACGACCAGCCACTGACACCGGATCACCTTTTTGCCCACGAGATTTCTCACACCCTGTTCCTACGGCACTGGCAGGATGCCGAAGAAGCTATCAAGCCGGACTGGTCCGCCTTCACCGATCATGATCTAGCCGACAACAACTGCATCATGAGCTATCCCGCATTCGCCCGCCCACTCTGCCACACACACTATGCCCTCGCATCGTATAAGCCCCACTTTTGCGGCAAGTGCAATCTGAAGCTGCGTGGATGGGATCTGGCGGCGACCCATTTGCCGCCGTCGTCCGTCACTCTGACGCCGGTGTTCCCCAATGTCGCCGGGCTCGCTGTCGGTTTGACGCAGGTCCCGGATCCGGTGGACGTTCATACGCAGATCACGGGAATGGCGGTGGACCTGGGGACGGTGGTGAAGTTCAAGGGCCAGGGCACATACACGCCCGCCCCGGACAACCTGCGCTTCTACGGGCTGACGGCCCTGGCGGTGACTGGCGGTGTGTCCCGATTCCGGCGAACTCCGCAGGCGGTGACCGGCCTGCCGTCTAACACGGTGTTCGGCCCCACAGCAATTCTTTGGGAGCACGCAACGCCGGAAGGGAGCGTCGAAATTCAGGATGCGCAATTGTTGATCGGTCCCAATAGTACCTATAAATGCGCCTGGGAAGAAAATCTCGATCAATTGATCGCACAAGGCGGACTGACGAAAGCTCCCGACTACCTCGCCTTCAGTATGCCCACCCCGCGCTACTACGATCCGTCGACGATCTTCCACGAGATGATTCATTTCTATCAGTTGTTCGATGCCAGTAATGTGCAGGAAGGAATCACTGATATTCTGGCCTGCCTGGTCGCCGTCCGGTTTCTGAAGGTAAACGCGCTGCTCGTTCAGTTTGAATATGGGTTCAATCCAAGCTATCTGCATGTTATGCAATTCGCGGTGGATCAACTGTCGCCGCGTCTGGGCGTTCGCGGCATGGCGGACATGTACTTTACCGGCAAATCCGATGGCTTGAATGCCTGGCTCCAGCCGGGCCTGAAGGCGGCGGAATTCCATCGGTTGTGTCTGGTCGGGATCGATAACTACGACATGCGGGAAGCGTCCGCGGCATTGCGGCCCATTGCTTCGCGCCAACCGCTGACGGGAGACGGAGGCGTTCCGGCGGTGATCGACACCGACTACGCCGAGGCGCTGCGGCAGATGCAAGTGTACATTACGGCTACTTTGCCACCCTCCGGCGCAGTAATGGGAAATCGGGAGCAGAATGTGGTCCTGATCCGGTTGCACACAAAAATCGGAGTTTTCCGCGACGCGCTCCTCAAAGCCAAGGCCTACCGCCCCCAGCGGACACCTCTCAATCGCATTCACCGGCTGGAGACCTATATTGAGGAGACTGCCGCCAATCTGGTTACGCTCAAGAAGGAATATGTTCGCGCCGGAGGCACGCTCGGCGACGTCGACCAGCCGGGTGACGTGGGCTAAGTTACTCCCCCTTCAACCGCTTTGCCCCCAGCGGCGGCGCAAACAAATTCTCGTCCAACTTCCCGTTAATGCTCACGCTCTCCGAATACATCTCGAAAATCTTGCTTCCGTTTCGAAACCGGACCACACTCCACGGCCACATCACCCCGCTCACGTCCCGGTACTTGTTGAAGACCGTCATCTCTTCCATCCGCTCCTTCGTCTCCGGATCCCGCCGGACAAAAACCTGCCGGATCGGCAAATGCGTCGTGCGGTGAAAATACACTGTCACCATCCGGTTCTCCGCATCGGTGATATTCACAATCTCCACCGGATTGTTATCGAAAACGGCCGTTTCTTTGAACTCAAACACCATTCCCAACTCATCCAGCCGGTACCGCAGCAGGTAGAAAATGTTGCGCTGCGTCGTATCCACATACTTCTCGTACTGTCCGGCTGGCAGTGGCCGCACTCCCCGGAACGTCACTTGCAGGCCCTCTTTGTCCGTGAACAGAAACGCGTAATCTTCTTCCTTCTTCCCAAACGATTGGCGTTCCTTAGTCGCAATCGGCCCAGTGGGCTGTTCATACTTTGTATAAACCCGCGCCGTCGCCAGTCCGTTCAACTGCTCCCGGTAGAACGAGTACAGCCGCCCCTGCTCCACGCGGTTCTCCATTGCCAAAAACGTCGGCCCGCCCAGCGCCGCCAGCGACTGCTCGACAATCGCCCGCCCGCGGTTCGCCGTCTGAGCCGCCGCTCCAACCGCCACCAGCAACAATAATCCCAGTAACCGCACTATTTCATGATCTCCTCAGGTTTGACGCCTGTGTTCACGGTTACGGTTTCGAATTTGATCTCGCTCGACTTCTGCCCGCCTTGCATAATCTCAATAACGAATGGCGCTTTGAACCCGCCCACGTCCCGCCAGTCTTTGTAAATGTTCTCCACTTCCGACGGTCCTTGCGGCCCCACGCTCCGGTAGGCCAGTTTCGTCAGCATCCCAGTCGCCGCGTCGAGAGTCACTTTCACCGCGTTCCCGCTCTTGTCGCCGATGTCCACTTCGGTGTCCGAAATCGCATTCACCGTGCGGTCGGGATCGCGATCGCTCAACAGCAGGGTGAACAGATTGCGGAACAACTCCTCGTTAATCTGCTTTTGAATCGGAGGCGGAATTGGCATCGGTCCCGGAGCGTTGGGGGCTTGCAGCGTTCCGCTCTTGCCATCCCATTTCACCAGGATCTTCCCGAACGGCAACTCTTGCTCCTGCCGCAACTGATTCGGAACGATAAATAGCATCTTTTGCTTCACCGCCATATTCCCCAGCGTGGCGTTTGCCGTCATCGTTACATCCTTCACTAGCGCCATCTTCTCCGCCCCGCCCGCCGCTTGTTGCATTCGCCCGAGCAGCATTTTGCCTTTCGCGAGGGTCGCCGCAGTCGCCTTCGCGATCTCCTTCGGCGGCTCTTTCACCTTCAACTCCAGCTTCGTAATCGGCATTTGTAAATCGGTCAATGGCGTCTTGAACCCGGCCGTATTCCCGATGGCTGTGATCACAAACTTCGACGGGTCGAGGTATTGCTTGGCCACGCGCACGACATCCGCCTTCGTCACCGCGGCGATCGCCTTCTGATATTGCGCCAGAAAGTCCTTCGGATAGCCGTAGTAGTCATACCGGAATAACCGCGAAAGCGTCTTCTGCGGCTTATCGAAGTTAAAGACAAAACTGTTAATCACTTTCTCTTTCGCCGTTGCCACTTCCTCATCCGTTACGCCGTCGGCGCGGATCTTGTTCACTTCCTGCAGGATGGTCTGAATCGTCGCCACCGTCGACTCGGTCTTCGTCGACGCCGTGATCTGGAACAGCCCCGGATGGGTATAATCGGCGCCCCAGCCGCCGCCAATGTTGTAGGCGTAACCCAAATCTGTACGGACTTTCCGGAACAGCCGGCTGTCGAAACCGCCCGCCAGGATGTCGGATAACACTTCCAACGCGGGATAGTCTTTATCGCTCAGCAGCCCGCCCAAGTGTCCAATCGTCAGGAAGGTTTGTGTAACTTCGCTCTTATCGCCGGAGTAAATTCCCGCTTTCGCCTGATTCGTGACTTTCGGGAAGGTGGGGACCGTTCCGGCCGCTGGACTCCAGGCGCCCAAGACCTGCTCCAAACGCGCGCGCATGGCCGCCTTGTCAAAGTCGCCGGAAACCGCCATCACCATATTCGCCGGATGATAGTAGCGTTTGTAAAAATCAATCAAGTCCGCCCGCGTAATCGCGTCGAGGGTGGCATACTCCACCTCCCGGCCAAAGGCTGTGTCGCGGCCGTACACAATCGCCGAAAACTCCGACCGGTTCACATCGTCGGCTTCGTCATACCGCCGGGCAATCGCGCTGCGGTATTGCGTCTTCAAAAGGTCAATCTTGTCTTGACGGAACTCCGGCTGGCTCAACACATCGAAGTAGACGCCCAGCACTTCATCCACGTTTTCCTTCAGGCAATTGAACCCGACGGTCGCCACCTGATCGCCAATGTTCGATTCCACCGAGGCCGCAATATTCTCCATCTGCTCATCGATCTGGTCGCCGGTTTTCGTCTTCGACCCGCCGCTGCGCAGCACCGTCGCCGCCAATTCCGCCAACCCCGCCTTTGCCGCCGGGTCCAACAGCGTACCCGTCTTCACCAGCATTGCGCCATTGATAAACGGCAGCGTGTGACTCTCCAGCAAATACACCTTCAGGCCGTTTTTAAGCGTGAAGATCTCAATCTCCGGAATCTTCACCTCGCCCAGCTTGCCGAACTTCAGGCCCTTCCATGCTCCGGCCTGAAGCTTCGCCGGAACGGGTTTAGGCGCCGCCTGCCCCAACATCGCCACACAGCCAATAAGGAAAACCACGATGGTCCGCATCTACTTAGCCTCTTCCTTCTTCGGCTGCACCGTCACGCCGACCGTCTTATTGTTCGCCGTCAAATACGTCTGCGCGACCCGTTGCACATCGGCCGGCGTCACTTTTTCCAGCTCTTCCAGATCCGTGAACATTTTCCGCCAGTCGCCGTATATCATCCACGTTGAAGCCATTGCTCCCGCCAGGCCGGAGTTGCTATCCAACGCTCGCAACAGACCGGCGCGCATGTTCACCTTCACGCGTTTGAGTGTCGCCTCATCCACGCCGTCTTTTTGAATTCGCGCAATAATCTCGTCCCAGGCTTTTTCCAAATCATCCGCCGTCTTCCCCTGGTTCGGCAAACCGTAATAAAGGAACAAATTCGGATACTTCCCGCCCGGAAACTGTGCAATCGTCTGCGTCCCCAGCGCCAGCTTCTTGTCCCGAACCATCTCTTTATAGAGAATTCCCGTCCGGCCGCTCGACAGCACGCCGTTTAATACATCCAGCGCGGCGTCATCGGCGTGCGTGCCCTCCGGCCGGTGATAGCCGATCATCACAAATGGTTGCGAAGGGTCGTCCACCGACACCCGCTTTCCGCCACGCTGCGGCGGTTCCTTCGTCACCAGGCGCGGCGGAAGCGGCGCGGCGGGTATCGGCCCGAAGTACTTTTCGGCCATACGCTTAATCTCCGCCGGATTCACATCCCCTACAATCCCGATACACATATTCCCTGGAACGTAATAGGTCTTGTGAAACTCCGCGCCGCCCTTAGCGCGCAGGTTCTCAATATCGCTCGCCCAGCCGATGAAATTGCGGTACGGATGCGCCGAAAACGAGGTCGTTAATAGCGCCTCAATCAGCTTCCCTTGCGCGCTCGATTCGACGCGCATTCGCCTTTCTTCCCGCACCACATCGCGTTCCTTATAGAACTCGCGGAAAACCGGCTTCGCCGTCCATTCCGATTGCAGCGCAAACCAAAGCTCCGTGCGGTTCGATGGCAGGCTATAGAAATAGTTGGTGTAGTCCAACGCCGTAGAGGCATTAAACCCTACTCCCCCATTCCGCTCGATCTCGCGGGTAAAGGCATTCTGGTCCACGAAGCTGTTGGCCTTCTCAATCGCGTTTTTCAGCGCCGCCTCATGCCGCTCAATCTGCGCCTTGTCCGCCCGCCGCCCCTTCACCCGCTCTTCTTCCAGCTTGTCGTAGGCGGCTTCCACGCCGGCGAGCGCTTTCTCCTCCTCCGGCCAGTTCTTCGTTCCCAGCGACGCCGTTCCCTTTCCAATCATGTGTTCAAACATGTGCGCGGTGGATGACGCATTCGCCGGGTCGTTCGCCGCGCCCGAATCCACATGCAGATGAAAGGAAACGACCGGCGCTTCATGCCGCTCCATCACGATAAAGTGCAAGCCATTGGCGAGCGTAAACTCGGTGACCCGCTTCTCAAAATCCTGCAGGCTCTGGCTCAGCAGCGGAAGGGCGAGCATGAAAAATAAGCGGATTCGTTGCATATTATGGTTCTTCGTTTATATGGTAGCAATCGGGCGAGCGCTTCTCGATCAGGCCGGCCGTTCGCCATGCTAAACTTCGTTTTGCCATCATTGGCGCCGCGTTCCCGCGGATTGGAATCGTCTGCTGTAATCGCTAATGCCAAGAACCGCCCTCGTCACTCTTACAATAGGCCCCTACTTCCAGGATGCTTTCAGGCAAATTGCCGAGCCTAGCTGGCGCGAATACGCGGAGCGTTTCGGCTACGAACTTATCGTCATCGCCAATCCGCTCGATAATTCCGCCCGTGCCCAGCAACGTTCTCCGGCTTGGCAGAAGTGCCTGGTCGCCAGTGAACCCTGGGCCGCGGATTTCGACCGCATCGTCTGGCTCGACTGCGACCTCGTCATCAATAACGCCACCGCGCCCGATATCAGCCTCGCAGTTCCCGCCGGCCTTATCGGCGGCGTCACGACACTTTCTCAGCCTGCCGTCATCTCCGCTCATCGCGAGAAAATGCTTGGCCCCACCTACTACTCCGATTACGGGCTCCCCTGCGATTTCGAGACAATTTTCAACACCGGCGTCCTGGTCTTCGAACCTGCCGTCCACGCCGCTATTTTCGAGCGCGTGTACCGCCAGTATGAGGAGCGCGACGGCAACTGGCACTATGAGCAGCGCCCGCTCTCCTGGCACATCGTGGATTCCGGCCTTGCCCATTCCATCGACAGTCGTTTCAACAAAATCTGGGGCCACGATCTCTTCGACTCCTACCCGTTTCTCCTCGACCCTGAGCTGCCGGACCGTGTCGAGAGGCTTCGCCGCTGCATTGCCGCCAGCGCCGCCAAATCCTACTTTTTTCACTTCGCGGGCCTTAAGCATCATATGGAACATGTCGCCGTCGATTGCCGCTTACGCGAAGAAACCGGCGACGATCAAGCCGTCGATATTCTGACCGGCTGACGGCGGGCGGGCATCTCGTCCTATCGAAGTTCGACTATCGGAGCCATAGGCAATACCGGCTGGCTCGCCCCGCCAATCGCGGATAGGCTTGGGGCATGAGACGAGCCATATTAACTCTAGCGCTTACCGGCGCGCTCGCCATCGCGCAGAAGCCGGTGCTGACGACGAACGGCGGCGTTCCCGTCGGCGCCAACCAAAATTCGAAAACGGCCGGCGAAAACGGGCCGGTCCTTTTGGAAGACGTCCACCTAATTGAAAAGCTAGCGGGCTTCGACCGCGAGCGAATTCCGGAGCGCGTCGTTCATGCCCGCGGCGCCGCCGCCCACGGCGAGTTTGAGGCGGCGGGAGACCTCTCGTCCGTCACACGGGCGTCGTTCTTGAACGCTACCGGCAAGAAGACGCCCGTCTTTGTTCGCTTCTCGACCGTCATTCACCCCAGCGGTTCACCCGAAGTAGCTCGCGATCCGCGCAGCTTCGCGACGAAATTCTATACCGGCGAAGGGAATTATGACCTTGTCGGCAACAACCTGCCTGTATTTTTCATTCGCGACGCCATTAAGTTTCCCGATATGGTTCACTCGCTGAAGCCATCGCCGGTGACCAACAAGCAGGACCCGAACCGGTTTTTCGACTTCTTCAGTCATGTGCCGGAATCGACGCACATGCTGACCAACCTTTACTCCGACCTGGGCGTCCCGGCCAATTACCGCCAGATGGACGGGTCCGGCGTTCACGCGTTCAAATGGGTGAACGCGGCGGGCGACGTTCGTTACGTGAAGTACACCTGGACGACGAAACAGGGCGTCAAAGGATTGTCTGGCGAAGAGGCGGCTAAAGTAGTGGCGCAGGATTGGGCCCATGCCACCACTCGAACGGGGAGTTTCGTGCGCGCGGCCGAATGAAACTCCCGTAGTCTAAGACTATATGGCACACGTCGTAATTGTGGGTGGCGGATTTGGCGGGTTAGCAGTCGCCAAACGATTGGCACGGCAGCGGGGCGTGGCGGTGACACTGGTGGACCGGCGGAATTTCCATGTATTTCAGCCTTTGCTGTATCAAGTGGCGACGGGAGGATTGTCACCGGCGGATATTTGCGCACCGCTGCGATCGGTGCTTTCTTCGTTCAAAAATGTGCGGACGCTGCTGGGGGAAGTGACGGGATTTGACTTGGAGGGACGGCGGGTTTTGATGGCGGACGGGGAACTGGCGTATGACTATCTGGTGGTGGCGGCCGGGGCGCGGCACCATTATTTTGGACATGAAGAATGGGAGGCATTGGCGCCGGGGCTGAAGACAATTGAGGATGCGACGGAGATCCGGGGGCGGATATTAGGGGCGTTTGAGGCGGCCGAGAAAGAGAGCGATCCGGAGCGGCGGCGGGCGCTTTTGACCTTCTTGATTGTGGGCGGAGGTCCGACGGGCGTGGAACTGGCGGGGACGCTGGGGGAGATCGCCAACGATACGTTGAAAGAGGACTTTCGGTCGTTCCGGCCGGAGGAGGCGCGGATTATTTTGCTTGAGTCGGGGCCCCGTATTTTGTTGTCGTTCCCAGAGGACCTGGCCATGGCGGCGGAGCGGTCGTTGATGACGCTGGGAGTACGAGTCAAATCGGGAGCGAAGGTGGCGTCCATCGATTCCGCCGGAGTTACGCTGGAGAATGGAGAGCGGATCCCATCGAATACGGTGTTGTGGGGGGCGGGGGTGAAAGCGTCGCCGTTGGGGGGAATGTTAGGTGAGGAGCTAGACCGGGCCGGGCGCGTGTTAGTTACTCAAACGTGCCAGTTGCCGGGGAGGCCGGAGGTGTTTGTGCTGGGGGACATGGCGGCGTTGCAGGGGATGCCGCTGCCAGGAGTGGCGCCGGTGGCGATGCAGCAGGGAAGATATGTCGCCGACGCGATTGGCCTGCTGTTATTGGGGAAGGAGTTAACGCCGTTTTCGTATGTGGATAAGGGTAACCTGGCGACAATTGGGCGGGCGGCGGCAATTGCCGACTTCGGCAGGTTTCAGATTAGCGGATGGGTCGCCTGGATGTTATGGCTGTTTATCCACATCATGTACTTGGTGGGCTTTCGGAACCGGGTACAAGTTTTTGTACATTGGGCATTCCAGTATTTAAGTTTCAACCGTGGGGCGCGGTTAATAACGGGCGGGACCAGGGATTAATAGTAGAGCTTCAGCCCGAATTGAATGATCCGCGCGGCATCGGCTCCGGTGATTTGGCCGAAGTTGGGCTGGCCGAAGACGGTACCGGCGGGGTTGGCGAGATTGACCTGATTCCAGGCGTTGAAGAACTCGGCGCGGAACTGGAGGCGAATGCGCTCGGTGGCGTGGATGTCCTTGAGAACGGAGACATCCCAGTTATGAAGAGGCGGCCCGAAGTTATCGGGCAGGAAGCGGCCGATATTGCCGAAAGCGAAAGGAGCGGCGTCGGTGAAGGCCGCGGGGTTAAACCAGCCATTGATCCGGGCTTTGGTGGAACCGGATGTCTGGCTGGATATACCGGTGGAATTAGGCGTCTGGCCGCCGCCCTGCGATGCGGTGGTGTTATTGCGGGAGGTTATGGATATTGGCGTGCCGGACTGGATGCTGGCGATGCCGTTGAGGCTCCAACCGCCGGTGAGTTGATTGACTACGCCGCCGCGATTGAGGAACTGCTTGCCTTTGCCGAATGGCAGATCCCATTGGAAGTTAACGGCAAGTACGTGAGGGACGTGATTGCCGGATAGAGAGCGGTCAAGATCACGGCGATTGTTATTGGTGTAGCCGGGGTTTTGGTCGCCGAGGAAACCGGCGACCGAGGACACGTCATCGATGGTCTTGGACCAAGTGTAGGCGGCGAGGAACTGCAGGCCGGCGGCGTAACGTTTGCGGAATTTGGTTTGCAGGGAATGATAGGAGGAATGGGCTTGGGAGCCCCACTGGTGAGTGACACCGGTGAAGATAGGATACGGCCGCAGCAGTTGGGCGGTGGTGGTGGTGGCCTGGCCGAGACCGGTGGCGGCGGGGACGATGCCGAAGAAGGGGTTGCGGACGACGGCGTTGAGACCATCGCCGAGAGCGAGCGCGGAATCCGGAATCTGGTTCAGGTTCGAATTCGCCTGGAGTTTGACGCCGGCGTTTCCGGCATAGGCGACGTCGAGGAGCATACTGCCGGGAAGTTCGTGTTGGAGGTTGAAATTCCATTGGACGGTGTAGGGCACGCGGTCGTAACGGAGGTTGGCGTTGATGCCCTGGCCGATAAACGTGAGGAGGCCATTGGCGCCATTTTCAGGGGCGATAAAGCCATCGGGGAACGGATTGCTGAGCGTGGTGTAAGGGGTCCGGCCGCCGTCAATGCTGGAGTTGAAAGGCGTAATGGCGTTGAAGCCGAGGGCGCCAGCGGCGGCGGGACTGGGGCCGGTGCCGGTCGTAGGCGAATAGAAGAAGCCGGCGCCGGTTCTCAGTACAAGGCGGGGCGTTAGTTTATAGGCGAGGCCGACGCGTGGGGCGAAGTTATTGCGATCGATATCCTTAATGCCGCGAGGCGCGCCGGGCGTGCGGGAGCCGGCGAAGACGAGGCCGCCGCGCTGGGGTTGAAGACTGGGGATGGCTAGAGGGAGTTGCGCGTTGAGATCGAACCAGGAGGTGCGGTCGAAGCGCTCCGTCATTGGCAAGTCGGTATCCCAGCGGAGGCCGAGGTTGAGCGTTAGCCGATTGTTGACGCGCCAGTCGTCTTGGACGTAAAAGGCAGCGTAGGCGACCTGTAGGGAGATAGCGGGTTCGAAGCGCATCTGGCCGCCGCCGGCCAGGCCGAGGAGCATGGAGGCGACGGCATCGCCGCCGCCGGCCCGATTAAAGAAACGCCGCGTAAAGCCGTCATTGAAATTGTAACTGCCGTTGGGATTATTGGGCCGGAAGTTTGAGGCGCGATTGAGCCTGTAGGTACCGCCGGTCTTGATGGTATGGGTTCCTACTAATCGAGATGCGTCACCAGTCCAGGTATGGGTTTCAAACTTATTGCCGATGATATAGCTCGCTTCAGGGCCGAGTTGGCTGTAGCCGGTGACGGCGACCGTGGGGAAGATTGGGAATTGGGCGGCGGCTTCGACGGCGGCGGGGAAGCCAAGTTCCGTGGATGTTATGGTGTTGTCGAGAGGGCCGCGGGGATTGGCATGGTAAGAATAGCCGTAATTTCCGTGGAAGATCCAGCCCCGATACAGATAAGAGTCATCGAGCGTGCCGCTCTTATTGCGGACGCCATTGAATCCAGGGGACCCGGTGGCGGCGTTGCCGTAGTGGTTGGCGTTGTTGGAAGTGCCGCTCTCCCAGGAGAAGCGGCCGAAAAGGTTTTGGCGATCGGAGATGCGACGGTCGATTTTGACGGTGGCGTTATTGCGGGCAGTGTTACTTCCGGCTTGAGAGAAGAAGTTATTGATTAATCCAGCGCGGTTGGCGGTAGGGTAATACGAGATCATTTTCTGACCGACAGGATTGAGCCGGGTGGAGGGGATTCGATTGGCGGCGAAGGGCTGGCGCTCGCCGGCGGCGTTGATGGTAGCGGGATCGTAGATGATGCCATTGATTGCGGAAAAGTCGCCCTGACGCATGGCGGCGGTGGGGACCGAAAAAGTGGCCGAGCCGGGGTTTACCTGGCGAATCCCTTCATAGTTGAAAAAGAAGAAGGTGGTCTGGCGGGAGCGGGTGAGGGGACCTCCGGCCGTGGCCCCGAACTGGTTATAGCGGAAGGGTGCTTTATTGCGGCCGTTAAGGTTGTTGAAAAAGCCGTTGGCGTCGAAGACGTTGTTGCGGAGGAATTCGTAGAGAACGCCATGGAATTGGCTGGTGCCGGAGCGATGGACCATATTTATGACGGCGCCGCCAGTGCGGCCGTACTCCGCGGACATGGAGTTGGTCTGCACCTTAAACTCCTGCAAGGCGTCGGGCGAGGGGACGTAGGCGGGCTGGTTGTAGCCCATAACTTCCTGCGGCGACCCATCGAGCATGACGGCGGTGGAGACATTGCGGCCGCCGTTGGCGGAGAAACCGACGGCGGCGATGCTGCCGCCACCCGAGCCGGAGTTGCGAAAGCTGCTGTTGGCGTTGATGCCGGGAGTGAGGGCGACGAGTTGGAGGACGTTGCGGCCGTTGAGAGGAAGATTTTCGCTGGTGAGTGAGTTGACGACTTCGCCAAGCGTGGAACTGGCGGTTTCGAGTAGCGGAGTTTCCGCAGTCACGAGGAGGACTTCATTCACGGCGCCAAGTTCCATGGGGATGGTGATTTCGGCGACCTGGGCGACCTGGAGAATCAGGCCTTCACGAGTGAAGCGTTTGAAGCCATTGGCCTCGGCTTGCAGGCGGTAGTTGCCGGGGGGAATCTGGAAGAAAACGTAGGCGCCGGAATCGTTGGAGGCGGCGCTCCAGGGCCGGTTTTGATCGATGTTCGTGAGCGTGAGTTGGGCGTTGGGAACGACTGCGCCGGAGGAGTCCTGGACCACGCCGCGGAGGGAGGCGGTCTGGGTTTGGGCGAACGCGATGGCGGCCGCGAGGGCCAGGAGGGTAAGGGCGAAGCGCGAGAGCATAATTAGCTCACATTGTATACAAACCGATGCGACGATTCAGACGAACTTATCGACCGTGACGTTGAACACCGACGCAAGCTTTTTGGCCTGCTCCTTGCTGTTTGAGCGCTTACCGATCCACGTGCAGCAAGTCCTTGGCCTTTCGTCCGCTGGTCTCCATCAAAGACGCAAGCATCTCATTAGGCGTCACCGGCGGGAGAACGTAATAGCGATCATCGTAGGCTTAAATAAGGATAGCCATGATTTCGAGTAGCGCCGCCTCTTCCGGCGATAGGCGGTCCTCGCCTTTCTCCATTAGCAACTGCACGGCGGCGATCATGCGGACGTGCTCTTCCTCCATCTCGATGGCCTTAACGATAATGCGATTCGCGAGCCGGGCGTACTTCTTTCGGTCGAGGGCTAAAGCATGACGGTTCGGCTCACGGTCCCATTACGGAACCTTACTGTCAATGATGCTGGCGGTCTGGTTGGCGATAATGGTGATTGCTCCGCAACCGTATTTTCATCGGACTGTGATGCGATTGCCAACCCGGGCCGTTAGTCTCAAAAGAGATTCTCGACTTTCAAGGAGTTACGAAAACGTGCGAATACTTTCGGGTTTATTTCTATTGACGGCGCTGACTTTGCCGGCTCAGTTCGATAACGCGGTGATTCTGGGGACGGTCCGGGATGCCAAAGGGGGCCTAGTTTCCGGAGCCAACATCAAAGCGGAAAATAAGCTGACGGGCATTGCGGCCAGCATCAAGACGGGCGACGACGGGAATTTCCTGTTTCCCGCGTTGCGTATTGGCAGTTATCGCATTACGGCGGAACAGCAAGGATTTTCGAACGCGGTGGCCGAGGACGTAAATCTGACGGTGAATGCGCGCCAGCGAGTGGATTTGACGTTGCAGGTGAGTTCGGTAACGGAGACGGTAAATGTGGTGGCGGTGACACCGCTGTTGGAGTCCGATAGCTCGTCGAAGGGGCAAGTGATTCAGGCGAGGCAGATTGTGTCGTTCCCGGTGCTGGGCCGGACTTATTCGAGCTTTGCGCTCTTAAGCCCAGGCGTGAGGGAATCGAACTCCTCGAACTCAGGTTCGGTGGCGTTCCGGCGCGAGGGCGCGTACAACGTGAACGGTCTTCGCTCCGTGTTTAACAACTTCGTGCTGGACGGAGTAGACAACAATTTTTACGGGACGACGAACCAGGGCTTTTCGAATCAAGCGGTGCAACCGTCGCCGGATTCGGTGGCGGAGTTCCGGATGATGGTGAATGCCTATTCGGCGGAATTCGGACGGACGGGCGGCGCGGTGATGAACGTGGCGTCGAAGTCGGGCACTAACGAGTATCATGGCTCGTTGTGGAGTTTTCTGCAGAACAACAGACTGAACGCGACGGGGTTTTTCAAGCCGGTCGACAATCTGAAACCGCAAAACAGCCGGAGTCAGTTTGGATTTGTCTTTGGCGGTCCGCTGGTGAAGAACCGGACGTTTTTCTTCGCCGATTATGAGGGCAGCCGGTGGCGGATCGCGCCGTTCGCGTTGAGTTCGCTGCCGAACGCGCAGATGCGGCAGGGCATTCTGCCGGTGGACGTGCGGGTGCCGGTGACCTACACGGCGTCGAACGGACAGACGATTGCCGGGGGAACAGTAATCCCGGCGGGCCAGCCGGTGCCGATGACGACGTTAGCGCGATTTGTGATGGACACGCTGCCGCAGCCGAATCGGCCAGCCCCGGGAATCGCGGTTGGAAACCTGGGAATTGCGAACAATTTCGGCAATTTTGACCGTAACGCGCTGGATGATGACAAGGGTGCGGTGAAGCTGGATCATCAATTTGCGCCGAGCGTGCAGAGCTTCTTCCGGTACGCGCAGCGACGGCAGAACATCGTGGCTCCGGCGTTGATTCCGGGCGCGGCCGGCGGGAACAATCTGGGAAATTTGGATACCTTCAATCAGGCCGGTACGATGGGCGTGACGTGGACGAAATCGGCGACGGAAGTGGTGGATTTCCGGTTCTCGGTATCGCGACTGGGAATGGACCGGACGCCGGCTGCGGTGGGCACGGCGTCGATGCGAGAGTTGTTTGGCATCACCGGTTTGCCGGAGGGCGATAAGGTTCGAGGCGGGATAACGCCGCAGGATATCGTGGGCTTTCCCCGCTATGGCCGGCAGTCGACGAATCCGCAGGCGCAGTTTCCGACGACGATCAATTTGCGCGGCACCTACGCGAAGATCGCCGGGGCGCATAGCTTGAAGGCGGGATATGAATGGCTGGGATTGAACATCCTGGTGGACGACACGAATCCGCTGTACGGGATTGACGCGTTCGGCGGCGGTTACTCGAGGCCGGCCGCAAACGTTCCGACAGGGGTCAGCAATAGCTGGTACAACCTGGCGGACTTCTTTGCCGGGGCGCGAAGCTCCTATCAACTCGCGACGCAGGTGGAAGCGAAGGTGCGGCAGCGCGGCAACTTCTTCTTTGTGCAGGACGACTGGAAGGTGAACCGGAAGCTGACGCTGAACCTTGGCCTGCGCTATGACCTGATGACGCCAGTGTTCGACGCCGATAACAAATTGTCTAATTTCGACCCGAGTGCAAACAGGATCGTGTTGGCGACGGACGATGACCGGAGCTTGCAGCGGCAGCCGAAGAACACATTCGCGCCGCGGTTGGGGGCGGCCTACCAGTTGGACGGCAAGACCGTGATCCGCGGGGGATACGGGCTGGGGTGGAACTTCTGGAACCGGATGGCGTCGGCTGAATTGATGAATACGAACGCGCCGTTTGTTACGCGCTTTTCGACGACGAACAGCCCGGCGAACTTGAACAACCTCTGCACGGGGAATAGCTTCGCGAATTGCTTCCGGACGCGCGAGCAGGGCTATCCGGTGACGCCACCGAGCAATGTAATCCTGCACATCGACCGGGAGACGCCGTGGGGCTACGTGCAAAACTGGCACTTCACGGTGCAGCGGACGCTGTTCAAAGACACGCTGATTGACGCGGCGTATGTGGGCAACAAAGGCTCGCGGCTGCCGATTCTGGGCGACCTGAACCAGGCACGGCCGATAACGGCGGATGAGCTTTCGCGGGGATTGACGACGCTGGGCACGCTGCTCGCGCGACGGCCGTTTCAGGGTTTCAACAACATCACATCGGTACAGCCGACGGGTTTCTCGAATTACCACGCGATGCAGTTGAAGTTCGAACATCGCGGGCGCGATCTGACGCTGCTGAGCGCGTTCACGTGGGCGAAGGCGATCGACAATGTGGGCCAAGTGCTGGACACTCCTAATGGAGGGAGCCCCAATCCCCAGGACATTCGCAATCCGCTGAACGACAAAGGAGCGTCGAGCTTTGACCAGCGATTCAATTCGACGACCTCGTTTGTTTACCAGATGCCGTTTGGGCAGGGCCGCCGGTTCGGCAAAAGCATGCCGGGCGCTCTGGACGCGGTTATCGGCGGATGGGAAGCGTCGGCGATTGTGAGCTTGTTGAGCGGCCAGCCGCTGAACATTCGCTATCCGGACGCGGCGGGGATTCTTTCCGACGGCCAACCGGACTTCCTGGGTAACGTCGCGTTGCGGCCGAACTATGTGGGCGGCGATCTACTGTCGAACATGGGCACGGACCGGCACCTGGGCTATTTCAACCGGGCGGCGCTGGCGACTCCGGCGGTGACGGCGCCGTTTGGCGCACTGGGACGAAATGTCGTTTACGGGTTCCCGTTGCGGCAAACGAACCTGGTGCTGGCGAAGAGTTTCCGGTTGCCGGTGATCAACGAGGGGGCGCGGCTCACATTTCGCAGCGAGTTCTACAATCTGTTCAATCAGACGAACTTCGCGGCTCCGGATGTGAACCTGGCGAGCGCCTCGTTTGGACGGGTGGGTTCCACGCTCGATCCGCGGTTCGTGCAGTTGGCGCTGAAGTTGAGTTTTTAGCGCGCTACTGAGCGCGAGTTTCGGGCAGGAAGTAGAACATCAAGCCCAAGATGGCATAGACGGCGAGCATCTGAACACCCTCCATCCAGTTTGACTCGCCGTCATTGGCCACCTGCGCGCAGATGAGAACGCTGAGCGTCACCGCGATAACTTCGGCGGGCGTGAAGACCAGATTCATGGGCGACGGGGCGATGAAGTAACTAAGCAGAACGAGGAGAGGGGCGACGAAGAGGGCGATCTGAATGCTGGAGCCGATGGCGATGCCAAGCGCCAGGTCCATGCGGTTTTTGCGGGCGACGAGGATGGCGGTGGAATGCTCGGCGGCGTTGCCGATGATGGCGACGATGATGACGCCGACAAAGACGCTGGTCATGCCGAAGTTGTCGGCGGCATGTTGAACGGAGCCGACGAGGATCTCACTGATCCAGGCGATGAGGGCCGTGGCGGCGGCGAGGACGGCGATCGATTTACCGACGGTCCAGGGCTGTTCTTCGCCGCCATGCGCTTCCCTGCCCTCGCCGCCGAACAACTGTTTATGGGTGATGAGAGTGAAGGCAAGGCTGAGGACGTATACGACGAGGAGAATCACGGAGATCTCCATACTGAGGCCGCTTTCGTGGGCGGCGGCGGCGGGTCCGGCAAGAAAGTGATACGCGGCGGGGAGGATGAGCGAGACGGCCGCGAGGAGCAGCATTGTGGCCTGGTTCTGCGCGGCCATCCGGTTGAAGGTTTGCGTCTTGTATTTGATGCCGCCCAGGAGCATCGACAGGCCGCCGACGAGCAAAATGTTGCCTATGATGGAACCGGTGAGCGAGGCCTTAACGACATCGTAGAGGCCGCTGCGCAAGGCGGCGATGGCGATGATTAACTCGGCGGCGTTGCCGAAAGTGGCGTTGAGCAAACCGCCAACAGCTTCGCCGGTGTGATGGGCGAGGTTTTCCGTTCCTTTGCCAAGCCAGCCGGCCAGCGGCAGAATGGCGATGCAGGCACAGAGAAAGGTCTGTGTATGGGCATCGGGCATGGCGAAATGGAGCCAGACGGTGATCGGTACAAAAATGAGGAGCCAATTCAGAGAGGGCTTAAGCATGTGTTGTGTTGCAGTGGATGATTTCCAATACCATTCCGCTAGGATAGCGGGGATTGGGAAAGATTTCCCTTCCCCACGACTCGCTCGAGTTTTTGGACGCGGCTCGGGCGAGTCGAGGGTGGCTTGGCCCTGTGTATATTCAGTTGTCAAAGAACATCTCCGGCCTTCCGACGATGGGGTGAACCAAGATCGGCGGCGCGGGTTAGTCGTTTTCGAGGTCTAAGTCCGGCAGGAATGGGTCAAAGTAATTGCGGAGACATTTACGGAATGTCTCGCGGCTGATGAACTGACCGCCGGGGGCGATGAACTTATACTCGAATTCCTGTTGAAACACTTCCTTTTCCATCGATTTTCGAATGGCTTCGATGGCTTGCGGTTTGATACTGGGACAGCCTTCGACAGCGTGCCTTTGATCTTGGCCCAGTTAGTTGGTTTGGCGTGCCATTGCTCGTAGTAATATTCGGTCTGTCCGTTCGGCGTACTTAGTAACATGATTGTCCCATTGGAGACACTCAGCATAGGTTCCAAGGCCATGAATACTTCCGGTGAGGCGAAGGCGGCTTCATCGACGACGATGAGACGCGGCGCGGAGAAACAGCGGATGATTTTCTCGTTGTCGGGGAGCGACACGATTTGCGAGCCGTTGGCGAGGGTGAAGCCTTCGCATTTGGACGGCGGCGAGAGGATAGCGAGGTCAATGGATTTGGCCAATTGGCGGGCCTTTTCCATGATTTGACCGGACTGGCGGCCGGAGGCGCCGGCGAACAGGATTAGTGCGTTGTCGTGAGACATGGCTTCGAATAAGACGCGGACGGCGGCGGCGGTTGACTTGCCGGTTTGACGCGGACCGAGGACCATGATGCGCGAATTGGTTTCGGTCATGATTTCGGTTTGGAAGGCGCCGGGTTGGAAATCGAGCGACGCTTCGGCCCAATTTGAGGATGTCTTGCGGTTCGGCTTCCTTGGCCTCGGGCTTGGTTTCTGTTTCCACGAAAGTTTCGGGCAATGGTTCGGTACCGGCTTCGACGACGTAGGGGGACTCGGAGAGGTGCCCGTCGACGGACTTGGCGTCGCCGGTGGCCGGGATATCCGGGTGTTGGCGGTTGTTTATTATCAACGACATCTGGGACGGTCCGCTGGTACAGGAGCGTTTTTCGAGCCGGAGCAGTTCGCGTTCGATGCGATGGCGTTCGCGGCCGAAGTGAGCGTGGCGGGCGTTGAAGCGGTCCATGGTGCCGCCGGTTACGGTGACTTTCTTCTCGGCTTCGAGGTTGAGTTTGGCCTGGTCGCGGCAGTGCGGCGAATTCTTGGTTATACCGGCCAACGCGTCGTGGAGGTAACCGTTTTTGGAGGCTTGCAGGCGTTTGGATTCCCAGAGGATGCCGACGAGTTCTTCGACGAGTTGTTCGTCGTAGAAGCCTTTGGTCTGCCAATAATGGTGCATTTGGGTCTGGATTTCGGCGAATTCTTCGTTGGTTTCGCCGGGCAGCCTGTAGCCGCGGACGGCGTAGAGGCCGTGTTTGAAGCTGGCGGACTGCGAACGGTACATTCCTTGGGGCGATTTCGGGCCCGTGGATTTAGCGCCGTTGATCCGGGCGGATTCGGCGCTCGCTTTGGTCGAGTGAAGTAGCATTCTGGTTCTACTGTGAGGGGTGTGTCTAGAGCAACTGTGAGGGTTGGGGGTTTAGTGATTTGGTTAAGTGGTTTGGAATGTTGGAGATTGGGGTTTGACAATTAATATGCATGTCTTGTGACTGGGCAAGATTTCGCCTGCAATTTCGGCGCGAAAGTGTTGGAGCACGAAGCAAACCCGAGGATAGGATGAATTATGGCAACCCTCTACGATCTGGACTTTCACGCCTGGACGGTCGAGCAATCTCATCGGCTACGCTCCGGTAGTCAAGACTTCGATGCGGCAAATATTGCCGAGGAGATCGAAGCGTTGGGAAGGGCGGAACGGCAACAACTCATAAACCGCACCGCAGTCCTTGTCCAACACATGCTGAAGGTGGAGTATCAATTGGAAAAACGTATTTCCAGTTGGGATGCGACGATCAAAGAGCAACGCCGCCGCGTGAATCGACTCCTGGACGAAAACCCGAGTCTGCGGCCGCAATTGGCGAACCTGATCGCCGACGCCTATCCCACTGCGGTGACTTTCGCTAGCGCGGAGACCGGAATTGTCGAGGAGGACTTCCCCTTGGCGTGCCCCTATTCCGAACTGGCTATCCTGAACGTGGATGGTGGGGCGCATGGCAAATAGCGATGAGGGCATCGGTTCACGCTCCCGAAAAGCGACTTTACCCGCTCCGCCGCCACCGCGACGACTCCCTATGGCTCCGTTTTTATCGCCGATGCAGACTCTCGCTGGAGGAGATCGCTGAGGCCGGGCCCACGTGGACCGCATGGGTCGATTTAAGGCACCCGGTAAGCAGAGCCGGGTTACCGATTCAAGATGGGGTTGCGGGAACGCCACGGCAAATTTGTTCTCAAAAGGCGAATCCCCGGGCGCTCGAATTTTGAGTCATCCGCAAGTAGTCAAAGACGAGACGCGTCCTGAACGTGAGTTTGCGCATCATCGCGGCGATGGATTGGGCGGGTTTCTGAAATGACTTGAGAATACCCACCGCGAAGCGGCGCAGCCGCGTGATGTTTTCCGGGCCGAAGCCGGTTCGGATTCGGCTGCGATCCTCATCGTAGTTCCAGTCGATGATGTAATGAACGCTTCCGATGCTCCAATGCCAGCGGTTGACGGCCAGTACGCGTTGGGGCGAAGCTTCTTGCGGTGTGCGGCTCGTGATCCCCAGTGCGATCTCACGGCTCGGCACGCCAGTCTTTTTGTTGATGGATTCGCGCTCGATCATAAAGACTTGGCCGGCATGGGGAAAGTCCAGATAGTCATTGAGCGCTGTGCTGCACCAAATACGCCGCGTCTCGATGCGGCCATGATCGGGCGGCGTGACCTCGACGAAATCAGGGGCGCCGCGCGTCTCGAAGAGCAAGGCGATATCGCTTTCCAACGCCGGTTGGTTGCCTTTGACCGGGAAATGATAATGCGCCTGCCGCTCGACTAAATGCGTGGCTATTGCCCGTTGGGTCAGCAGGGCGTCGCCCGTGATGTCCTTGCCGGCGATGTCGCAGGAGGCAAGCAACGGAATCGCCATGCCGATTTCGTTGGTCCGCTTTTCCTTATCACTGCCTGCAACAGGCAAAGTACCTACTTTTTTTGGGCGTAGCTGCGTTTCGACTCATGCCCGACGACGCTCATGATGTGGGTCTGGCGCCCCGTCTCGTCGACGGCATTCTTCATCGTCTTGCCATCCATCGCCAGCGCTTCGTCTGAGGCGCCCCAGGCCCGGTTCCACTCATTGAGCGCCCGATCCAGCGCCCCCGGTTCAATCCGCACCAGGCAGTCTCGAATCACATATTCGCTGGGTACGACATAGCGTCCGTTCTCGCGCCGGCAGTCAAAACGTTCGCGGGCTTTCTGCCCCAAGGCACGGCTTCGGCGCTGTAGCCTTCCCTGGTGCGTCGATACCCTTGCGTCAGTCCCAGTTCCATCCAGTTGGCCGCGCGGTACAACGCCGCCATGGAAGCGCTGGAGGTCGACAAAGGTCTCCAGCAAAAACAACGGATGACCGAACCGTGTCCGCCAATCGGCCGCCACACGCCGCTCGGTCAGCGACAATACCCGGGAGCCGATATTGGGCCGGCGCCAGCCGGGCAGGATCAGGAAGTGGCTGTTATTGGCGATCAGGTTGAGCCAGCCATACTACGAGCGAAAGTCCCAGCCTATCCAATGTGATCACGAACGCGATCGCGATCGCCGCATTTGAGCGCCGCCGCCGATAGACTTAGTTGTGCGACCCACTGCTGGCGCCAAATCGCGACATACCATACCGTCTCACCAATCTTCGCCAGCGCGCCGAGATAGTGGTGCCGCGCCATCTCCTCTTGATAGCGCCCTTCCTCGCTTCGTTCGACGGGGCGTACCTGGATTTCCTGTAGTGCTTCGCTTGTGAATTCCGCCGATTCCATCCCAGGATTTATACCAGGAATTCTTGGCGTTGTTCAGCTTGTTAGCTAAACCGTTGCATTTAGAAGAATTTTTTAGAAGGGCAAATCCACCCTGAGGCAACGGACTACGACCGCTCTTCCACGCCTTCTAAGAAGACACTGTAGCGGTGGACGAACATGCTGTGAAAATTGCGTTAAGACGGCTCCTAAGCCTTGTCGACGCTCGTAGCGTTTAAGCTGCATAGGTTTAGACCCGCCCGATAGGCTCCCCGATTTGTCCCCAGACGAAAACCGCGCCTCAAGTTTAATTTCAACTTAATTGTCACTATTTCGATGAATCCTTCGCGCACTCAATCGACCCCGGCGCCACTTCCACAGCTGGGACAAGGAGATTCACCAAATGGCTTTCAAATTAGCCGGGCAATTCCGCTCGTCATCCCCGGCAACCGGAACTAGACGCTCCTTCCGGCGGCACACCCTCAGCGGCGGTCTGCTTGGCTTGTTAACCCTGATCCTCGGAACCATGAGCGCGCCTGCCCAAGGCCCTACCGTCTACCGGGTTTCCACCTTTGCCGGAAAGGTCGTAACCGAATCCGCCGAAGTGGATGCAACCACTCTTTCTCTCAACCTGCCGATTGGGCTCGCTCGCGATAGTAAAGCCAATTTGTATATCGCCGACTACGGCAACCATCGAATCCGGAAGGTAACTCCAGCCGGTAAGGCCACGGTGATTGCCGGAACCGGCGCCGCCGGCTTCGCCGGAAACAACGGCCCGGCGATCGGCGCACAGCTTTCATTTCCACGAACCTTGGCTCTTGATGGCGACAAGTACCTCTACGTCGGCGAGTCAAACTCCGCTCGTGTTCGGCGAATCGACCTGTCCACCGGGCTGATCACTGTAGTCCTGGGCGATTCTCAAGGGGGCTTCAATGGCGATGGAAATCCCGGACCGGCAACGCGGATTAGTGAAGTACTTGGACTCGCCGTCGACGGGCAAGGCAACCTTTATTTTGCCGACGCGGGAAACCAGCGGATTCGCAAGCTTTCCGCATCCGACGGCCGCGTAACGACAATCGCCGGAACCGGAACCGCCGGAGCATCAACGGATGGCGTTACTGGCGCCAGTTCCTTGATAAGCCGGCCGGGCGCCCTGGCCGTTCATCCCAACGGCGACATCTATTTTTCTGAACTGGGAAATCGGCGAATTCGGCGAATCGGTAATGGTGTAGTCACCACGGTGGCCGGAAATGCAGCTTCGTCCATTCAAACTGGACCAGCGTCACAGGTGCAGATCACGACCTGCATCGGCATGGCGTTTAGTCTCGATGGGAATCTACTCTATTTTACAGAGGAAGCAGCAGACACGGTTCGCGTTCTGAATCTTTCAAACGGACAGGTTTCGCACATCGCCGGAAACGGAACTCATGCCTTTGCCGGCGACAACGGTCCGGCCGCTCAGGCGGCTTTAGCAAACCCGAATCACATTGCCGTAGAGCCCGGCGGATTGGTCGTCGCTGATGCCAGTAACAATCGAATACGGCGGATTGTCCTCGGCGGGACAATTTCCACGATCGCCGGCGGAAGTCCTTTCACTATCGGCGATGGCGGACCCGCGATCCAGGCAACCCTGAATCGCCCGGCCACCGTCAGATTCGATTCGCGCGGCAACTTGATCATTGTCGATCAGGGGAACTGCCTCATTCGGCGCGTGGACACTTCGGGCCGCATTTCCACCGTCGCTGGAACACCCGGCACCTGTCAGTTGCCCGGCCTGATCACCGCTTTCGCCGACTCGCAAGGGACCATTTACTGGACCTCCACGCAAGGGTTATTCGTTCGCGGACCCGGCGACCCGCCCCAAGGTAGACTCCGGACTTCCGTGGTGTTTGCCGACGCTCTGTTGAGCCGCGACGAGCAACAGATCTCTTTGCTTCTCTTCTCTCCACCCACGGCTGTCATTTACCTTTCGGCGACCACTGCCGTTTCCGGGCAAGGGCCCCTCTCAATCGGGTTTGCCGCGGGCGGCGAACTGGGTCGAGGCACCGACGGTGGCTCGGCCCTATCAAACTTTATGTTCATTCCCAGGGCCCTCGCCGCCGACAAGGAAGGCAATTTGTACATCCTCGACAACGGGAATTTAAATGTACGCCGCATCGACGTCGTGAAAGGGACGATCTCCACCGTCGTCAGCCACGCCGGCCTTGTCTCTGCTCGAGGACTCGCTGTCGATAGTTCCAATAATATCCTGGTGACGGTAGGCCCCAGTGTTGTTAAGTTCAACCCGCAAGGCGAATTGGCCGCGGTCACTGGCGGTGCGCAGCCCGGGCTCACCGCGGATGGACTCGACGGGACAGCCGCGCGGTTCAATGAGCCAGCGGGAATCGCGGTAAGCGCGGACGGAAGAGTCTATGTTTCCGACGATAGAAATCACCTGATTCGACGCCTTACACCGGTCACTGCGATTTCCATGGAAGCGATCAATTCCAGGCCCCTGGCCTCCGGTTCCATTCCGGTTCAGGTACTCCTAAAGGCGTCGGATGGCGCTCCTTTGGGCGGCTTGGCCGTTCAGTTTTCCGTCGTTCCGGCAGCCGCCACTCTCAGCGCCCCTTCCGCGGAAACCAATCAGAACGGTGTCGCCACAGTAAACGTAACTCTCGCGGCGGGCCAGCCCGCAACAGTCACCGCCAGCGTCACGGGTAGTCTTCCTCCCGTGCGCATTGATGTGACGGCCGGCGGCTCTGGAGCGCCCGGCGCCTCACAGACACCGTCGGTTTCGACGGCGATCTCCCTCAGCGGCTTCGGCGGGTCCAAACGCATCGCGTCCGGAGGTTGGGTCGAAATCTATGGCGTGAATCTGGCGGCTGTCACCCAGCAATGGGCCGCGGCCGATTTTCAGGGCGGTGTAGCCCCGGTGGCGCTCGGCGGCGTGCGAGTTCTGATGAACGGAATACCGGCATTTGTGCAATCCATCAGCCCTTCCCAGATCAATTGCCAGGCGCCGGATGGCCTCGGCGAAGGCGCCGTTTCGGTCGTGGTGACCACGGCGGCTGGCAGCAGTGCCCCCTTCACCATGACTGCCGCGGCGAGAGTGCCCGGCCTTTTGGCTCCTGCCGAATTCCGCTCTGGAGCACGCCAATATGTGGCCGCCATCTTTCCCGATCAGGCATTCGCCGGGAAGGAAGGCCTCATCGCCGGCGTCGCATTCCGCCCGGCGATCCCCGGCGACCGGATCACGTTGTACGGTATCGGATTCGGCGCCACCATACCGGCCGTGCCCGCCGGCCAGATTGCCACGCAATTGGCGGCTCTATCCAATGTGGAGGTGCGTTTCGGCGACATCCCCGCCATAGTCGAGTACGCGGGCCTAGCCGGAGGCTTCGTCGGTGTCTACCAATTGAATATTGTCGTACCCGAAGGCGTTTCCGGTGATGTTCGGCTTACTGTTAGTGCCGGTGGTGTGCCTGTCGAACAGGAACTCTGGATAACGGCGAACTGACCGCCCGCGGAGGGGCGCGAGTGCCACTTCAACCGGGCGGCCCTCACGCCGAGCCGCCCGGAATCAATCACCGAGGATTTTTTCAATACGGTCTGGAAGTCTCTAATCGGGAGAGGATTGAACTGCTGTATGATGAAGTACCTTTATAATTGGTTTGCAAACGTGTCGAATCAATCCGAAACTCTATCGACTGACGATATTACGTTGCTGCTTAAACGGTGGCGCGAACCTCTTGTGCGCGACCGGTTGTTTTCTGTCATCTATCCCGAACTCAGGCGTGTCGCCGGGCTTCGTATGCGGCGGGAACGCATGGACCACACACTCCAGCCTACGGCACTCGTGAACGAAGTCTTCATGGTGCTCATTCGGCATAACGCAAACGACTGGCAGAGCCGCGCTCATTTTATGGCGATCGCCTCCACCGCTATGCGGCGAATTCTCGTTGACTATGCCCGTGTGCATAACGCCACTAAGCGGCCCCCCTCAAGCGGCCGTATCTTGGTTGAACCAGCTGATTTTGCCGTCAGTGACAATTTCGCGGAATTGATCGAGATCAACGATTTATTAGAAAAGCTGTCCCGCAAGCATGCGCGGGTCGCCCAAGTCGTGGAACTTCGCTATTTCGGCGGACTTACGTTTGAGGAGGTGGCGGAGGTCCTGGATGTTAACCAACGAACCGTGAAGCGCGACTGGGAAATCGCCCGCGGGTGGCTATTCGCTACTCTCCATCCTGATGAAGATCCGAGCCATGAACCCCCAGCTTAGAGTTCGGATTAAACAACTTTTCGACGCCGCGCTCGACCTGGAGGAGCCGGCCCGATCCACTTACATGGAGGAGGCCTGCGCCGCTGACCTGGATCTCCGTCAAGCCGTTGAAGAATTGCAGCAAGGCCGCGGCGCCGCCAAAGGATTTCTGGATGACGAAGTTTCCTCAGACCTTACGCCCGTTTTCAGACCGCAACAGTTGATTGCCGGAAGATTCCGCATTGTCCGGTTCCACGGCCGCGGAGGGATGGGCGAGGTGTACGAAGCCTGGGACGAGCGCCTGCGGCTTCGCGTCGGCTTGAAGACCATCCGCCGTGAACAGGCGCCTGATGCGGATGCTCTCCAGCGCTTCCAACGTGAAATTCGCGTCGCGCGCGAAGTGGCCCATCCCAACCTCTGCCGCGTCTTCGATCTCCTCGAACATGTCGAGCCGAACCAAAGTCCGGAGTCTGTTATTACCTGCCTGACCATGGAATGGCTGGAAGGGGAGACCTTACAGCAGTGTCTGGGCCGCGGCCGCCCATTGTCCCTGGCGGACGCGTTGCCGATCGTTAGACAGGTTTCCGCGGCCTTGGATGCGTTGCACGCGGCTCATATTGTGCATCGCGATTTGAAGCCCGGCAACATCATGCTGGTTCCCTCGTCCGAAGGCGATAGACGTGTGGTAGTGATGGATTTCGGCCTCGCTAAGCCCCTCGGTTCCGGAGACGAGTGGTTCGAATCAAACGTGGATTCGCAGGCTGGAGCCCCGTACTTCATGGCGCCCGAGCAACTTCGCAACCAGAAGTCCACCGCCGCCTCCGATATCTATGCTCTCGGCTTGGTCATAGACGAGATGGTCACCGCGTCGCGGGCGTTTAGCGCCGGCTCGATTGGCGCTCTTTACTATCAGCGGTTGTGGGAGCGTCCGTTATCGCCCATTGACCGATCCGAAAACCTACCCGCAAACTGGTGCCGGACAATTCTACGGTGTCTGGAAATCGAGCCCGCCGCCCGTTACGCCTCAGCCGGCGAAATTGTACGGGAACTGGAAGGCCACCCCGTCTCGCCCCCATCGGTTCCCGCCCGCTTCAAGATATTCTCGTGGCCGGCATTGCTTATCCTCCTGGTTCTGGTGGGCGCGTCTCCGTTCGCCCTCCGGCCGCCGAAGGTCGAGGCGGCGATGGTGGTCTTCCAAATCGACGATCTGGCCAACGATCCCGCCTACGCCCATCTCTCGGCGGGCATGACCGCGGCGCTTGTATCGAGGCTGACGAAGATTGAAGGGTTGGCGGTTAAACGCTTCTATTCCGTGCGCAGCAAGGCCCCGCTCGCGTCGGTTACCGATCGATTCCAACTGGATGGCGATCTGCAGAAGCATCAAAACCGCATTCGACTTAATATGCGTCTCGTCGATACGTCCAAGGGGGATAGCATCGTCTGGGGTGAAGCATTCGACACGAGCCTCGACAATCCGCTGGACCTGCAGGTGGAGATCGCGTCACGGGCGGTCGAGGGACTGAAACGGCAAGTGTTTTCGGAGGCTTCGGATCTCGTGCGCGTGCAATACGCGGGCTTTCGCGCCGCTCGGTCCGTTCGCGCGTTGCTCGCGTGGGCGCAGTCCAATGAACAAGGAGCGCCAAGTCCCGCCGCGTATCACGCATACCTGCGCGGCAGGCAGTTTTTTGACGGGCACGGAGCGGCCTCCCTGCAGTCCGCCTTGAACCTTTACCGGCAGGCCATCGCGGAGGCTCCAAATTTCGCCGTTGCCCATGCCGCCATGGCAGACGCATACCGCGCCCAAATTGAATTCGACAGCGATGCACGGGCAGATCTAATGGCAAAAGCGCGGCAGTCGGCGCTCCTTGCGATCCGGGTGGGTCCACGATCGCCTGAAGCCTTTACTGCATTGGCCAGTGTCCAGCAGGGGTCGTGGGAATGGGCAGCTTCCGAAGCTAGTTATCGGCAGGCGCTGAGTCTCGATCCGAAGTGGCCGCTCACTTATCGGCGTTTTGGCGGCCTTTTGGTTCAGTTCGGACGATTCGATGAAGCCTTTGCGCTTATCCGCAAAGGACTCGAACTTGATCCGTATGACTACGCTTCGCATTCCGCGTACGGACTTTGTCTATTCTATGCGAAACGATCGGAAGAAGCGGTGGAGCAGTTGAAATGGACCATCGCGCAAAAAGATCTGATTTCCGCCCACGCGGTTCTTGGTGAAGTTTACGCGGAAATGGGTAAACGCTCCTATAGCGATGCCGCTGTTAATCTTTTTAGTTTAGCGTTGAAAGAAGCCGAGACCGTACGTGCCATGGAGTCCCGAGGAAATTCTGGGACTGCGGTAGGTTCGCCCATGTCGGACTACATGTTCGCGGTAATTCATGCCATGCGTGGAGATTCTATCTCGGCCACGGATGTCCTTCGGCGTATTGAATCGAAAACCGGCGCCAACCGAGCGTCACCTGCGGACCTCGCGGCCATTTACGCGGCTCTCAACGAGAAAGATACTGCGGTTGCGTATTTGCGCCAAGCCGCGCAGGTGAAGGACCGGTCGCTATTGTATCTTAAGATATCTTCGTACTGGGATCCAATCAGGGAGACACCTGGATACAGGGAGATAGCCTCATCCATGGGGCTGTAAGCACACTAAACAGAAAGAGGAAACAATGGCAAATCTGACGATCAAAGCAAGTGCCGAAAGTGAAGCGACACTGAAAGTTACCACACGCTCCATACACGCAAAGAAGCCTCATGCCGACTCGCAGGCGATATTCGCGATCAACGAAGGTCATACGATCAACATAGAAGGAGCACATGGTTTTAATCTAATACCTAACGAGGATGGCAGCTTCACACTGACTCTCACATAGTATTACCAAAATCTCAGAGTTTACTTGTACGCTCCTGGCAAACTGCCGATTTCACAAATCATCGCAAACTTGGAGAAAAAGGTGCTGGTCTGCCCTTCCCAAGCGGTCTGGCACCATAATCTCGCGGTAGGATATACGCTGGCTGGCCGTTGCGCCGAGGCAGTAGCCGCTTTTGAAAGTTGTTTCGCGCTCGATTCGGACCATGTCGAGGCTCATATCCACTATCCGACCGCCCTGCTCGAAGCTGGAGAAGTCGAGCGAGCGGTTGCAGCAGCGCGACGATCCTTAAGATCGTCGCGCGATTCTTCACAACTTCACCGGACCCTCGGGCGAGCGCTGGCAGAATTGGGTCAAATAGCTGAAGCCGTTGACGCTTTCTTGGAAAGCCTTCGCCTCGATCCCGAGAACCCCAAAACGCTTAGTGCCGCATTCGCCTTCTTTTTTGACGCAGGGGAGGAAAGCCTTGCGGCACAATGCGGTTCCGGACTGGCACAGGCCTTTTCAGATCAGTCCGCCGCATGGCTCCGGTGCGGCAGCGCGCACGTGCGTACAGGGGAACTTCAAGTTGCGGTAGATGCCTATCGAAAGGCGCTCGAAATCGCTTCAACGCTCGCGGCGACGCACTCCGTCTTGGTCTATGTCCTCCTAATGGATCAGCGAGAGACTCCCGCGAGCCTCCTGGCCGCCCACCGTGACTGGGCCGCCCGTCACTGTGTTCCAAGTGGATTGGCCAATCTTTTTCCCAATTCGCCGGACCCGAATCGACGACTTCGTATTGGCATTCTCAGCGGCGAACTCGTCGCTGGCTCCGGAAGCCATTTCCTTCCGCCTATTCTGCGGAATCATGATCGCGAGCGCTTCGAATTGTTCGCTTACTCCGCAAACCCATTTCATGTCGAATCGAATCCCTATCGTCCATTGTTCGATCATTGGCAGGATGTCGGAAGCCTCACCGACGATGAGATCGAAGGTGCCATCCGTCACGACACAATCGACATTCTGGTAGATGTTTCTGGTCATCTCCCGCACCGCCGGCTCACTGTATTTGGCAGAAAACCAGCGCCTATCCAGATCGCCTATCCCAGGTACCCCGGCACCACCGGCGTCGACGCCATCGACTACCGCCTGACGGACGAGTGGACCGATCCCACTGGCCAGACCGAAACCCACTACTGCGAAAAGCTGCTCCGGCTCCCTGGCGGCTATCTCGTTTACCAACCGCCAGAAGCTACGCCACAAAGCGGGCCGCTGCCCGCTCTCCGGAACGGTTACGTTACCTTCGGCTTTTTCCAAACTCCGCTGAAGCTTAATTCCGATGTGCTGGATAGTTTAGCCTCCATCCTCGCAAACGTCGATAATTCCCGGCTACTCATTCACTACGCTGTCAACGACTTTGACCGCCCCGGCCGCCACGCACGCGAACGGATCCTGCAGGCCCTGGCCGAACGCAATATAGACCCTGCCAGACTCACCTTCCGTGGTCCGTTGCCCCTATACCAACATTTGGGACTCGTAGCTGAAACCGACATCGCCCTGGATTCGTTCCCCTATTCAGGCCAAACCACGACCTGTGAGTGTCTCTGGATGGGTGTGCCCGTCGTCACGTTGGCGGGCGACCGCCACGCCGGTCGCGTCTCAGCGGCTATTCTCCGGCGCGCGAAGCTCGATGATTGGGTAGCCGAAAGCGTGCCGGAATACATCGCCATCGCCGCGCGAAAAGCCTCATCGGTCGCAGACTTGTCCGCCCTGCGCAACTCCTTGCGCAATCAGTTCGCTTCGTCCCCGGTAATGGACGGCGCGAGGGTGGCCCGCGAAATCGAAGCGGCTTACCGGAGCGTCTGGCAGGAATGGTGTAATCAATCGCACTCGCCGCATTAAAATGCCAATCGTCATCGCAGCCACCGGGCCGACGAAATCAGATGTCACTTAACCGTAGAAACCTTCGCGTACCGGTGCGGAGGCGATTGTGCATCAGACACTCACCGGTTGGAAATCAAGTTTCAAAGCAAGCACCTTCTTGCTTCCTTTACTCGCGTGCGAGTTGTTTCATAGCGGACTCGGACCACTAAGTGCGCAGCCCGCCAAGACTGAGCCTCGATCATTGGCTCAAACAATGGGTTTCTATCATTGGGCTGGCGTCCACACCACGTCAATTAACCAGGGAATTGAAGAAATCGCCAGAATCGGTGGCCGCATAGCTCGCATCACTCTCTCGGCGCGTTATCGGCAGGATTACAATAAAGACGGTCCCTCTTGCCTTCCCGGTTTTTCACTCGCCGGGGCGCTCCGTGACGACGTCGATTTAAGGACAGCCCTGAACAATCCTCGAATTCAAGTGTACATGCTGACAGTTTTCGACGGCGTTAGCTACAACGATTGCTCCTCGCCGCATGCCCTTAACCCGCGCTTTTACACGACATCAAACACCGAAGCGATGGAACGGGAATACAGCGATTTCGTCTTCTCGCTGCATCAATTATTCGCCGGTACCGGAAAGCAGTTCATACTGGCAAACTGGGAAGGCGACAACGCTGTATACTGTGGCTCCGCCTACAACTACGCGTTTCTCGAAGACTTCCGGCGTTACTGCGACAGTAATTACCCTGCGGTCTATCTCGGAAATTCCGGTCCGGCCGAATCCTTGCAAGGGATGATCAAGTGGATGCGAGCCCGATCGGCGGGAGTTGCGAATGGCAAGCGGCGCGGCGCCGACGCAGGATTTCCCGAACTAGAAGTACTGCTGGCACCGGAGATTGTATGTGTGCGGATGCTTCGGGATCGAGGCATCCCGAGCGTCTTGTACGACGTAATTCCGTTCGTCAACCATGATTTTGTCTCTTACTCAGCTTACGAAAGCCTTCGAGACCAGGACGTAGCGACTCGCCTGGCGGCCGACCTCGAGACGATAAAAACAGTTTCAAACGGATCGAGAATTATCATCGGTGAAGCTGGTTTCGCCCGCTCGGTCTGGGGCAACACTGTTCTGCCGCGGACGGTAGAACTCTATACGGCCGCCATTAAATGGGGAGTGTCGTACATAGTTCATTGGAATGTCTTCGATCAGGAAATCAACAACGATTTCGGCCTGTTCGATTCGACCGGCGGTATGACCGAACTCGGCATGCACTTTCAACGCGTCTTGGAAGCGGCTCCCGCTGCAAGCCTTGCGGCAACATACTGAACCGCCACCGCCTGAGGTGAAGGGCAGTGGGAAATGTCCGAATGGCTGATCTGGGATGCAAGCAACGGACTTGCCAACGCCAATAATTCTGTAGCACCAACAACTCCTTTGCCTTTAATAAACTAACGTCCATCTCTACTACTGCCGACATCCAAATCCCTATGGAATGGACTTTGCCTAATTCTCGAAATCAGTTTACAAATCATATAAAACATATGAAAACGTACACCAAAGGGAGGTCGCCGTGATTGCTAACCGCGTCAAACTCGCCAGACGCAAGGCCGGATTATCGCTGCGTGATTTATTATCCGCCATGGACGGACGGGTGACTGCACAAGCCATAGGAAAATACGAGCGCGGCGAGGACACGCCCAGCTCCGGCGTCCTGATTGCGCTGTCCAAAGCGCTCGGAGTTTCGCTGAACTACCTTATGGATACTCAAGGCATTGCGCTCTCGGGGGTGGAGTTCAGGACCAACGCGAATACTACCGGAAGTGACCGAGCGCAGGTCGAGACGGAAGTTTTGGAATGGATCGAGCGCTACCTCCAGATCGAATTGATTCTCGAGCTGGATAGCGCGACGTGGCATTGCCCAGTGACTAAGCCTCGCCACTTTCGTGAGATCGGAGATGCGGAGGACCTCGCTCGCGACGTGCGCGATACTTGTAAGCTCGGTCTTGATCCTATTCCAAACATGACCGAGCTCCTGGAGGAGAAGGGTCTAAAAGTTCTTACGGTTCCATTGCACCACGGGTTTCCGGCTTCACTTGTATGGTTGGGCGGGCTGATGGTCAACCCGGTTTGCCAGTCATTGTCGCCAATAATCGGTTCTCACTCGAACGACGGTGCCTGACTCTAGCTCATGAACTGGCGCACAGAGTGATCGATGCCGATAGCCTGGACGACAAGGCCGAAGAGAAAGCCGGGGTTGTTTTTCGCCGGAGCCTTCCTGATGCCTCGGGAACATCTGCTCCGGGAAGTCGGCAAGCGGCGGAACGCACTTGGCTACAAAGAAATCGTCGAGCTCAAACGGCTGTACCGTGTAAGCGGTGCCGCACTGCTAATGCGCCTTTATCAATTGGACATTGTCAGCCAGTCAACCCTTACTTATACGTTCCAATCGATAGCACGAGGGTGGCGCACGCAAGAGCCAGAAGAATTGGATGCGCATTCCGACGAAGCCGATAACGATTCCGCTCTGAAGCCGATACTCATTCCGGGCTGATGGCGATAGCCATCGGAGCGAAGCGACGCTGGTCAAAATCATGATGGGATATTTATCGGCATCCGTCAAGAAATCCGTGTTTGAGCCGGGGAGGGGCACGGCAAATTTGTTCTCAATGGGCGAATCCCCGGGCGCTCGAATTTTGAGTCGTTCGCAAGTAGTCGAAGACGAGACGGGTGCGGAACGTGAGTTTGCGCATCATTTCGGCGATGGATTGAGCGGGTTTCTGAAATGACTTAAGGACGCCCACCGCGAAGCGGCGCAGACGGGTGATGTTTTCCGGGCCGAAGCCGGTTCGGATTCGGCTGCGGTCCTCATCGTAGTTCCAGTCGATGATGTAAGGAACGCTTTCAATGCGCCAATGCCCGCGATTGACGGCCAATACGCGTTGGGGCGAAGCTTCTTGCGGTGTGCGGCTCGTGATCCCCAGTGCGATCTCACGGCTCGGCACGCCGGTCTTTTTGTTGATCGATTCGCGCTCGATCATAAAGACTTGGCCGGCATGGGGAAAGTCCAGATAGTCATTGAGCGCCGGGCTGCACCAAATACGCCGCGTCTCGATGCGGCCATGATCGCGCGGCGTGACCTCGACGAAATCAGGGGCGCCGCGCGTCTCGAACAACAAGGCGATATCGCTTTCCAACGCCGGTTGGTTGCTCTTGACCGTGAAATGATCGTCCGCCTGCTGCTCCACCACATAGGCGGCAAGTGAGCGTTGGGTCAGCAGCGCGTCGCCCGTGATGTCCTTGCCGGCGATGTCGCAGGATGCAAGCAGCGGAATCGCCATGCCGATTTCGTTGGTCCGCTTTTCCTTATCACTGCCGCAACAGGCAAGGCGCCTGCTTTTTTTGGGCGTAGCTGCGTTTCGACTCATGCCAGGCGACGCTTATGATGTGGGTCTGGCGCCCCGTCTCGCCAACGGCATTCTTCATCGTCTTGCCATCCATCGCCAGCGCTTCGTCTTGCCCTCCCCAGGCCCGGTTCCACTCATTGAGCGCCCGATCCAGCGCCCCCGGCTCAATCCGCACCAGGCAGTCTCGAATCACATATTCGCTGGG
>Ga0163151_10000239_pt1 | contig 97016 bp, 103 predicted proteins | sample OliLakLV19MP5IB2_FD_145596 | JGI IMG/M metagenome (GOLD analysis project Ga0163151, IMG submission 145596) | Freshwater microbial mat bacterial communities from Lake Vanda, McMurdo Dry Valleys, Antarctica - Oligotrophic Lake LV.19.MP5.IB-2 | ecosystem: Environmental > Aquatic > Freshwater >...
TTCTTTTCGGCGCGTCCAAGCGAACAGCACCGCGCCGAAAAGAAGCGAGAGCACGAGGATCGGCAGGCGCGCGAGGACGATCAACCTCTGCGCGTCTTCGCCCGACTCGTAGAAGAATTTTCGCGCGTAGGCGGGAGCGTTGCCTTCGCGCCAGGAGACGTCGTCGAGCGGCGCGCGGACGCGGGTGAAAAGAAGCGGCAGGGCGGTCAGCATCCGGGGTAGCGGCGGCGAAGCAGGGTTCATACGGAAGTCGCGCGTGACCCAATACGAGTGGCCGCTCGGGACGTGGTGCGAAAACTCGTCCGACGTCGGCGACTGAGAGAAGACCGGCGGCACGGCCTGCAGGCAGAGCGCGCCGAGAAGAAGGGCCGCGAGGAGGTTTTCCCGGCGGAAGAACGCCGCGTTCACCGCGCCGAGGTCCGGCCGAAGTAAAGCCGCACGAGAGAAAAATAGCCCGAGATCGTCTTGAGGGGCCGGTTCTTGCTCTTCCCCGGCTTCTTGCCGTAATCGAGCGTGAACGGGACCTCGACGATCCGCGCGTCGAGGAGACGCATCTTGATGAGGATCTCCGGCGTGACGACGAAACCCTTGTGCGGCAGGCGCACGAAATTCTCGCCGAAGGTGTCGAAGGCGCGTTTCAGGATGGACGCGCGGAAAACCCGGTAGCCGCAGCTGTATTCCTGCACGCCCGGGATCGGGAAGAAAACTTTGAGGAAAAGCCCTGCGCCGCGCGAGAGGACGCTTCGGACCGGCGAGAGACCCTTCTCCCCGCCGCCGGGTGCGTAGCGCGAAAGGATGGCGACGTCCGCGCCTTCGCGGAGCTTCGCGAGTGCGGCGTGCACGTACTTCGGCTCGTGCGTGTCGTCGCAGTCGAGCGTCACGACCGCGTCGCCGGGCGCGGCTTCACGCGCGCAGTGCTCGAGGCCGTCGATCATCGTACGTCCGAGCCCCTGGTTTTTCTCGTGACGAAGCAGCGTAAGCGGATAAACCATGCCCAGGCGCCGTGCGGCCTCGGCCGTGCCATCAGTCGAGCCGTCGTCCAAGACGACTATCTTATAAAGCTCCGCGCCGCGCGAAAGCTCGGCGTCGAACTTCGGCACCAGCCGCTCGAGAGCGACTTCTTCGTTGTACGCCGGCAGGAAGACCCAGATCATCGACGGAAGAATTCGCGCACCGCCTCGATCACGAGGTCGGCGTCGGCGTCGGAAAGCTCGGGGAACATCGGGAGCGAAAGAACTTGCGTGGCGGCCTTCTCGGATTCGGGGAAATCCCCTTTCCGGTAACCGAGATCCGAATAACAGGGCTGGAGATGGAGCGGCAGCGGATAGTACACGCCGGTGCCGATTCCCCGTTCGCGCAGGAACTTTGCGAGTTCGTCGCGGCGTTCGCACGCCACGGTATAAAGATGGTAGACGTGCTGGCTGCCTTCGGGGGCCGTCGGAAGGCGCAGCGGAAGCCCCTCCAGACCCTTCGCGTAGCGCGCGGCGAGGGCGCGCCGACGGGCGTTCCAGTCGTCGATCCTCTTCATTTTCACAAGAAGCACGGCGGCCTGCAGCTCGTCCAGGCGACTGTTCACGCCGACGATGTCGTGATGGTACTTCACCTGCGAGCCGTGGTCGCGAAGGAGCCGAACGCGGTCCGCGAGGTGCGCGGACGACGTGAGCACCATGCCGCCATCCCCCGCGCCGCCCAGGTTCTTCGTGGGGTAGAACGAAAGGCAGGCGGCGTCGCCGAGGGAGCCGCACTTTTTGCCGTGGTACGTGGCCCCGTACGACTGCGCGGCGTCCTCGACGACTGCGATGCCGTCCTTCTTCGCGGTCTCCATGATCGGCCCCATGTCGCAGGAGAGACCGAAAAGGTGAACGGGAATGATCGCCTTCACCTTCGAGGTGATCCGCGATTCGACCCGTTCTTCGTTCAGGTTGTACGTCGCCGAATCGATGTCGACGAAGACGGGCGTGGCTCCCGCGCGCGAAACGGCTCCGGCGGTCGCGAAGAACGTGAATGGAGTCGTGACGACGTGGTCGCCGGGCCCGACGCCGAGAGCGACGAGCGATAGGTAGAGCGCGTCCGATCCGGATGCGAGGCCGATGGCGTGTTTCGTTCCGAGCCGCGCGGCGATCTCGTTCTCTAGGTTGCGCCCCACCGCTCCGAGCACGAACCGCTGGGATTCGAGCACCGCGGCGACGGCATTTTTAAGCTCGGGAAGAATCTGGCGGTGCTGCTCGGCGAGATCGATGAGCGGAATCTGACGGGTAGTGGCGGACTTCACGATATTCAGACGCCGACCGGCGCCGCCTCTTCGGAATGGATTTTCACGATCTCGTAGTTGGTGTTCCGCTGGGCCGGGAGCTTCCCGAACTCGCGGATCATCCGGATCGCCTCTTCCTTCGTGACTCCGGAGTACAGGCGGTCGGAACCGGTCGCGGAAACGACGTTCTCCTCCATGAGGATGCCGCCGAAGTCGTCTGCGCCGTAACCGAGCGCGACCTGAGAAAGCTTCGGACCTTCGGTGACCCAACCTGCTTGCAGGTGCTGAATATTGTCCAGCATGATGCGCGAGAGCGCAATCATGCGCAGATACTCGCTCCCCGTGCGGCGCGGCATCTTCATCTCGGTGGACTCCGATTCGAAGCTCCAGGGAATGAACGCGCGGAAACCGCCGGTCTCATCCTGCAGCGTGCGGTAGGCGTCGAAATGCAGCATACGCTCTTCGACGGTCTCCCCGAGGCCGTACACCATCGTGGACGTACTCTTTAAGCCCAGCTCGTGCGCGGTGCGGTGAACCTCGAAATATTCGGCGGCCTTGGTTTTGAGCGGGCTCACCATCTGCCGGACGCGGTCGACGAGAATCTCCGCGCCACCTCCCGGAAGACTGTTCAATCCCGCCGCCTTCAAGCGGGTTAGGACTTCGCGGATAGAAAGTTTCGAAACGCGCGAAATGTGCTGCGTCTCGGATGCGGAGAACGAATGGACGTGCACTTGAGGAAACTTCGCGCGGATCTTACGAACGATGTCCTCGTAGTACTCGATGCCGAGCTGCGGATTGTGCCCGCCCTGGAGAAGGACCTGCGTACCTCCGATCGCGACGAGCTCGTCGATCTTGTCGAAGATCTCCTGGGTCGAACGCAGGTAGCCTTCCTTCACGTCGCCGGGCTCCCGGTAGAACGCGCAGAACTTGCAGTAGGTGTAGCAGATGTTCGTGTAGTTGATGTTGCGGTCGACGACGAAGGTAGCGCGCTCGGCCGAACCGGGCACCCGGCGGCGACACAGAGCGTCCGCGACGGCGCCGAGATCGAAAAGATCCGCCTCGTGGTACAGGCGCACGCCTTCTTCGATGCTGACGCGTCCGCCGTCCATGGCTTTTTTTAGAATGTCGTCGGTCGTCATCAAGCCCCCTTTTTGCCGGCCGAGGCCAGCCCGATCTCTTCGAATTCCCCCGCCGGTGAAGCGAGGAGCCCCGCCTTAGCGGCGTAATCGAGATAAAGTCGCAGGCCCTCTCGCATCTTCGCGCCGAAATCGTACGAGAGCGCCAAAAAATAAGAGTCCACGGTTCCACGAGAAAGTCCCGTGCGGCGCATGGCCTCGCGCGCGACGTCGTCGGGATGCTCCGCGCCCCACTGCCGGGAGCGCCGCAGCGCCTCGTGCGCCGCCGCGAAGCGTTCGGGATTACGCGCGACGTCCGCCCGGCGCGCCGCCCAAACGGCGAACACGATCGGCAGCCCCGTCCACGCGCGCCACTCTTCGGCCAAGTCGGTCACCGTAAAACGTCCTTCGGCACGCTCGCGCCAGAGCAGTGCTTCGTCGCCGATCGTCAGAAGCGCGTCGTACGATTCCGGAAACGAGGACGCCGGCGCGGTTTCGATCCGCGGCCGCACGCCGTACCGGAAGCGGCAGAGAATCTCAAGAAGCGCCGGAGTCGTGCGGCCCTCGCCGCCGAACGCCACCCTCGCGCCCTCGCCGAGCCTCGAAAGAGGTTGGCGCGAAACCAGGAGAACGCTCAAAACCCCGCTTCGGGACCCGATCGCGAAATCCGGCAGAACCGCGAGATCCGCCTGGTTCTGCGCGTACCAGAACGCCGAGACGGGGCTCAGGTCCAGCTCGCCTTTGCCGAGCTTCGCATTGAGGAGCGCGGGCGGGCCCTGAATCATTTCCGCGTTCAGCGGCACCGCTCCAGAGAGAAGTCCCCAGTCGACCGGCAGAGAATTGATGTAGCCGATCGAGCCCAGCCGCACGGCTTTAAGCGACCAGCGCTTCTTTGCGGATCGGCGTGTACGTGCTGTTCACCTCGACCGGGTCGCGGCCGCAATTCTTGATGAGTTGGACGAGCTCCTCATAGGTGAAGCCCTTCCCTTGGGAACCCGCGGCCTTCGCGATGGTCTCGTCGAAGTTTGTACCGCCCAAGTCGTCCACGCCGTATTCGAGCGCGACGTGGATCAGCTTCTCGTCGACGTAGTTCCAGAGCTGGCGCACGTGCGGGAAATTGTCGAGCATGAGCCGCGACACGGCAAGCACTTGGAGATCGGTGATGCCGGTCGTCCACGGCAGGTGCGAAAGATCGTTATTCTCGGGCTGGAACGCGAGCGGCACGAAAGCAAGGAAACCGCCGGTCTCGTCCTGCGTCTCGCGCAGACGGATCAGGTGGTCGACACGCTCTTCCGGCGTCTCGACGTGCCCGTAGAGCATTGTCGCGTTCGAGCGCAGGCCGCGCGCATGGACCAACTTGTGGATGTCGAGCCAGCGCTGTCCGTCGATCTTGGATTCGCAGATGAGCTTCCGGGCGCGCTCGGAAAAGATCTCGGCGCCTCCGCCCGGCACGCCGCCGAGACCCGCAGCGATAAGGCGGTCGAGCACTTCTTCGACCGGGATTTTATTGATGCGCGCGTAAAAATCGAACTCGACCGCGGTGAAGCCCTGGATCAGCATACCCGGCGACACTTTCCTGATGCGCGAGAGCATCTCCTCGTAATAATCCATCTTGAGGTCCGCGTGAAGGCCGCCGACGATATGGACTTCCCACACGCCGTGCTTGGCCGCGTTCACGACGCGCCGCTCGATCTCGTCGAGGGCGAGCACGTAACCGTCGTGGTCGCGCTTGCCCTTTGCCCACGCGCAGAACTTGCATGTGAGGACGCAGATGTTCGTATGGTTCACGTTGATCGAGTGCGTGAAGTGGGCCTTGTTGCCGTGGAGGCGGCGCTTCACGAAGTTGGCGAGGGCGCCGAGCTCGACGACGTTCTTCGAACGGATCAGCCTCTCGCCGTCCTCACGCGAAAGACGCTCGCTAGCCTTCAGCTTCTCGTAAACGTCCGCGAACTCTCGGATGAACTGCATGCGTGTCTCCGTCATTCCGCCGAGGCGTCGCGCCAGCGGCGGAACAGGTTGTTTTCAATCTTGAGGAGGTCCATCACGCGCCCGAGCGTGAAGTCCGCCATTTCTTCGACCGTCTTGGGCTTATGATAAAACGCGGTCGTCGCCGGCACCACGTGCACGCCGATCTCCGAAAGATACAGCAAGTTCTTCAGGTGGATCGGGCTCAAAGGGCTTTCCCTCGGCACGAGCACGAGCGGCCTCTTTTCCTTGATCGAGACAGCCGCCGCCCGGTGGATCAAGTTCATGGTGATTCCCGCCGCGATTGCGCCGACGGTGGACATGCTGCACGGCACGATTACCATCGCGTCGAGCGGAGCCGAACCGCTCGCCACCCGCGCGGCGAAGTCGTCCGCCGGCGACACGTGCAACCGGGCGCTTCCGTCGTAGCGCGCCGTAAGATTCTTCCGGACGTCGGCGTGCGCGCGTCCGAGATCAACCTCCAGCTCCTCGCGAAAGACCGTCACACCGCTCGGGCTGATCACCACGTGCGCGTCGTGACCGCCGTCCAAAAGGTGGCGGACGAACCGGTCGGCGAGCATGGCGCCGGAGGCTCCTGTAATTCCAACTAAAATATTCATATGTTGTTGCCGGCGCTTCGTTTCCGAACGTTGAAGAGGCCTGCGGCGATCATCTAAATATCTCTAAAAAGGTGAAAATTAGCAAGAGAATTCCGATCCATCCGTTGATGGCGAAGAACGCGGTGTCGATACGACTTAAGTCTCCATCCGACAAGAGGTAATGCTCGACCCAAAGGAGTGCGCAAACGATCGCGATCCCGGTCCAGTACGGCCCGCCGAGGCCCATCGCGAGCCCCAAAAGAACGAGAAACGACGCCGTCGCCACGTGGCAGCCGGAAGATATGCGGAGCGCTTCCGCCTCGCCGAAGCGCACGGGAATCGAGTGGAGCTTATTCTCCCGGTCGAAATCGGCGTCCTGGAGCGCGTAAAGGATGTCGAAGCCGGCCACCCAGGCACACACCGCGAGACCTAGGAGCGCCGCCGCCCACGACCACTCTCCCGTCACCGCGATCCAGCCGCCGACAGGCGCCATCGCGAGCGTGAAGCCGAGCACAAAGTGGCAGACCCAACTGAAGCGCTTCACGTAGTGGTAACCACAAAGAAAAATGAGCGCCACTGGTGAGAGCTTGAAGCAGAGAGGATTAAGCCGCCAAGCGGCAAAAAGGAAAACCGCGATCGAGACGCCGGCGGCGGACCACGCCCACACGACCGGAAATTCGCCCGTGACGCTCGGGCGGAGTTTTGTGCGGGGATTCTTCGCGTCGATCGGGCGGTCGATGAGGCGGTTCAGCGTCATCGCGGCAGTACGGGCGCCGACCATCGCGAGCGTGATCCAGAAGACGTGCCAGCCGGAAGGCAGGCGTCCTGCGGCCAGGATCATCCCCGTGTACGCGAACGGTAGCGCGAAGAGCGTGTGCTCAAATTTGACGAGTTCGAGGAATTTACGGATCATTTGACCTTGTAGATCGGAAGGACCTTGTCGACCTTCGTGACCTGGAGGACCTTCTTCACGGGATCCTTCACGTTCACGAGCCCGAAGCGCTTCTTCCCCGCGGCTGCGCGGCCCGCCATTTCGAGCAGGACGCCGACGCCGCTCGAGTCGATGTACGAGATTTTTTCGAAGTCCACGAGGATTTCTTCGGCGGCCGCCGCCTCGACGGCCCCGAGCAGCGCTTCCTTCACGTCGTAAACGGCCATGCCCTCGAACTCTCCTTCGAGCCGCAAGAGCGCCGTCTTCGGCGAAAGCGCCTCGATAAAGAAACGGAGATCAGCCACGCGGCAGCCCCAAGTCTCCCCATAGCGCGTCCACTTTCTTCTTCGTCGCGCCGTCCATCTCGATCTCTTCCGGCCAAACGCGCGTATAGCCTTCTTCCTTCAGTTTCGACGTCGCGTCGATGCCGAGCTTCGAGCCGTAATCGCGCTGGGGCGATGCGTGGTTTAGCGTGTCTACCGGGCCGTCCACGAAGAAGAGGTCCCGCTTGGGGTCGATGTTGTTGAACACGGCGAGCGCCACGGCGGAAATGTCGTGCACGTTCACCGATTTGTCGACCACGACCACGACCTTCGTGAACGAAAGCTGGCCGAGGCCCCAGATCGCGTGCGCGACCTTCTTCGCCTGGTGCGGATAGGCCTTGTCGATCGACGCGATCACCGCGTTGTTGAACGTGCCCTCCATCGGGAAGTTCATGTCGACGAGCTCCGGTATCTGCTTCTGAAGGAGCGGCAGAAACGTCCGCTCGATAGCTTTGCCCATGTAGAGATCCTCCATTGGGGGTTTTCCGACGATCGTCGTCAAATAAACGGGTTTTTTTCGCATCGTGACGCAGGTCACGTGAAACGCCGGAAAAGGTTCGATGGGCGTATACACACCGGTATGGTCGCCGAACGGGCCTTCGGGACGCATGTCCTCCGGGTCGACGTAGCCTTCGAGGACGATCTCGGCTTCCGCCGGAACCTCGAGGTCGACGGTCTTGCATTTCACGAGCTCGATCCCAGCGCCGCGCAGGAAGCCGGCCAGAAGAAGTTCGTCCGCGCCGTACGGAAGGGGCGCGACGCCGGAGAAGACCGTGGCGGGGTCCGCACCGATCACGACGGCCACTTCCATCTTCTTTTGACGCCGGCGCATCTTTTCGGAATGGATCGCGCCGTCCTTCTGCGTCTGCCAATGCATCATGCACGTCTTGTCGTCCACCACCTGCATGCGGTAGACGCCCATGTTGCGGATGCCGGTGTCCGGATCCTTCGTGCAAACGAGCGGAAGCGTGATGAACCGTCCCGCGTCCTTCGGCCAGCACTGGAGCACCGGGATTTCGGAGAGCTTCACGTCGCCGCCTTTCAGGACGATTTCCTGGCAAGGACCGGAAGAGACGCGCTTCGGCGGGATCCTAGAGAGGTCAACGAGCTGCCCGAGAAGTTTCACCTTTCCACTGAAAGTGGACGGAAGGCCGTGCGAGGCGGAAAGAAGATCCGAAATCCGGCGCGCAGCGACTTCGATCGTGTCGGAACCCATCGCGATCGCCATTCGCTTGTACGAACCGAAGGCGTTGATGAGGACCGGAATCTTCGACCCTTTTGGATGCTCGAAAAGAAGCGCGGGGCCGCCGTCCTTCATCTTCGACACGCGGTCGGTGATCTCGGTGATCTCGAGGACGGGGTCGATTTCCTTTTCGATGCGGACGAGCTCGCCGGCTTTCTCGAGCGCGTCGACGAACTCGCCGAGACTCTTGAAGCCGGGTTTCACGAAAGGCTCGCGTTTTCCGCGGTGTAAAGCGCGATCGTCCCCAAGAGAAACGTCTCGACGCGGGCCCCCGCGAAGCCGGCGCGTTCGAGTTCACGGATGAAATCGGCGGGCTTCAAGAAGCGTTTCGCGGATTCGGTCAGGTAGTGGGTCGGGTAGTCCTTTCCCCAGATTGCGATTCCGTAGAGATACACGATGCGGTTCATATAGAAACGCCAGAGCGCGCGGAACACGGGATTCGGCGGCTCGGTGAAATCCATGAACCGAATCGTTCCCCCCGGCTTCAGCGAGCGGCGCACCGCCGAGAGGATAGGAACGATGTTCTGGTAGAGGTTTCGGAGGACGAAACCCGATACGACGAGATCGTAGGGTTCTTTTTCGAAAGGCAGGTCTTCGGCTTTCCCCTGGACGAAACGTGGGCGCTCGGGAAAACCTTTGAGCCCCATCTTGTCGGCGCGGCGTTCGGCGACGCGAAGCATCTCGGGCGCGAAGTCGAGGCCGACGATCTCGGCCGTTCCGTGCATCCGTTCCGCCGCTTCGAGCGCGAGGTCGCCGGTTCCGCAACCGAGGTCCAAAACGCGCATCCCCGCTTTGAGCGGCCGAAGCGCGCGGCGGCGCCAACCGGTGGCGAGTCCCAAGCTCGTCAGGTGATTAAAGAGATCGTACCGCTCCGCGAGGCGGTCGAACATCGTGCGGATGCCGTTTGAGTCGGGATTCTGCAACTTCCAGGAGTCCATGAGGTGTGGTTATCGCCAGAACAATGTGCTATAGTTGAGCTTACAACTACTTTCGCTCATCTTACTATGGACCCCCAGCGTTTACAAGAAGAACTCAAGAAAACCCGCCGCGAACTGCGTATCCTGTATGAAATCGGGAACCTGATGCGGACGACTTTGCTCATGGACGAGGTCATGTACCTCATCCTGTCGGTCGTCACGAGCCACGAGGGCCTGGGCTACAACCGCGCGATCCTTTTCCTTCTCGACGAAAGCGGCCGTAAGCTCGAGGGGCGCATGGGGATCGGGCCCGCGCACCCGGAGACCTCCCCCATCGTGTGGAAGATGATCGAAGAAAACCGGATCACGCTCGAAGGGCTTCTCGACGTCTATAGAAAGGCCGGTAAGCGCATCGACGAGGAACTGAACGCGGTGGTGCGCGAGGTGCGCATCCCCGTCGTGAAAGGCGCAGGATCGCTCGCGCGTGCGATCCTCGAGAACTCCCCCGTGCTCGTTCCCGCCGCGAAAGCGGCGGAAGAATTGGGCGACGACGGTTTGCGCTCGCTCGAGATCGGTCAATTCGCGGCCATCCCCCTGCGCGGCAAGGACGACCGCCCGATCGGCGTCCTCACGGTCGACAACGTGGTCACGAAACTCGACATCCTCGAGCACGACGCGCGCCGGATCCGGATGCTTGCCGACCACGCGGGTCTCGCGCTCGAAAACGCGAAAAGCTACAGGGAAGCGGTGATCACCGCTCAGCAGGATTCACTCACGAAGCTGTGGAACCACGGCCATTTCCAGCGGCTCCTCCAGGACGCGCTCCGCGACGCCCGCGAACGTCAGGGGGTTTTGAGCCTCCTTATCTTCGACGTGGATGACTTCAAAAAATATAACGACACGCACGGGCATCCCGCCGGAGATGAGGCTTTGAGGGAGATCGCGCGCGCCGCGCGCGGGACGATGCGAAAAGGCGACCAACTGGCGCGTTACGGCGGAGAGGAATTCGCGGCGATTTTGCCGAGAGCGACGAAGGAAGAGGCGGCCGCGGTAGCCGAAAAATTAAGGGAAGCCGTCGAAGGAAGCGCGCGGGGCGGCGGTCCGGGAATGACCGTTTCGATCGGGGCTGCGTCCTATCCGGCGGACTGCGAGGACAAGGAAAAATTGATTTACTGCGCGGACGCTGCGCTCTACGAAGCCAAGCGCAGCGGCAAAAACCGCGTCGTCACCTACCGGAACCCCGCCTAGACTCCTACCGCCTCCGGCGCGCCGTTCTTTCCGTTCACGTGCAGGGCGGCGCCATTGCCGTTCATCTGCCGGTCGCCAAACTTCACCGAAACGATACGGCTTACGCCCGTCTGCATCATCGTCACGCCGTACATCGCGTCGGCGAGGTTCATCGTCCGCTTGTTGTGCGTGATCAGGATGAACTGCGACCCGCCGATGAAGTCGCGGAGCAGGCCGCAGAAGCGCTCGACGTTCGTCTCGTCGAGCGGGGCGTCGATTTCGTCGAGCACGCAGAACGGGCTCGGCTTCACTTTGAAGAGGGCGAACATGAGCGCGACGGCGGTGAGCGCCTTTTCGCCGCCCGAAAGCAGCGAGATCGACTGGAGTTTCTTCCCCGGAGGACGCGCCACGATCTCGATGCCGCTCTCGAGAACGTCGTTCTCGTCGAGGAGGACGAGGTCGGCCGTGCCTCCTCCGAAAAGGACGCGGTAGAACTCCGTGAAATGCTTGCGCGTTTTCTCGAACGTCTCGACGAAAAGTTCTTTCGTGGTGCGATTGATCTTCTGGATGGCCGTCTTCAGGTCCTCTTTCGCCTTCACGAGGTCCTGTTCCTGCTGGGTCAGGAATTCGAAGCGCTTCTTCATCTCGTCGTATTCCTCGATCGCGACGAGATTCACAGGCCCCATCTTGTTCAGCTTCTCGCGGATCGCCTGGATGTCGGTCTTCGTCTTCTCGACGTCGAGATCCTCGCTCGCGCTTAATCCCATGATCTCGGCCGCGGCGGCCTCCGTCTCGGCCATCTGCTGTTGGACCGCAAGGTCGATCTGGTAGGCGTTAAAAATACGCTCCCTCAGCCGATCGATCTCGAAGCGGATCTGCGCGCTCTCGAGCTCGAACCCGTGCGTGCGTTCGCGGGCTTCCTTCAGGAAAGCCGCTTTCTCGTCGCGCTCGGCCTCGAGCCGCGCGAGCGAATTCGCCGCGCGGTCGCGCTCGAAACGGATCCCTTCGGCGCGGAGCAACACCTCGTCGCGCAGGACGGAGAGGTCGGATATCTGCGCTTCGAGAAGATCGTTTTCGCGCTCGATTCCCTCGCGCTTGGCCTCCGCTTCGCTGGCTTCCTTTTCGTACGCGGCGAGCTGGGTCTCCTCGTTCGCTGCGGCTTCGAGCACCCAGCCGCGGTCTTTCTCGATCTTTTCGCGGCGCGCGGTCAGGTGCGCCTGCTTGGAGCGGGTTTCGGCCAAGCGAACGAGAAGTCCTTCCTTCTCGGCCGACTTCTCGCGGACCGATGCGCGGAGCACGAGAACCGCTTCGCCGAGCTTCCGGTCCTCTTCGGCCATGAGGTAGAAACGTTCGTTGAGGCCTTTCTCATTCTCGACGAGCGACTTCTCGCGCGAGAGGAAATCCTCGATCTCGGCCGCAATCTTGACGAGTTCGCCGGCGACGCGTTCCTTGGTTTCTTCGCTCTGTCCCAGGCGGACGCGGCTCTCTGAGAGAGCCACCTGCGCGGACAGAGCTTCCCCGCTCAACCGTTTGGCTTCTTCGGAGCAGGCTTTCTCGTCCGTACGCGCGGAGGAAAGCTCGGACTCCTTGGTCGCGAGAGCTTCACGGGTGGAGGCGAGCGCCTCCGAGGTTTCGCGGATACGTGATTCGCGACCCACGAGCGAAAGGTCTGCCTGACCGGAAAGCGAGCCACCCATCACGACGCGGCCTTCGAAACGCTCACCCTCTCGCGTAACGAAGACGGCCTTGGGATACGCGCGGGCGAGCTCGAACGCCCGTGCCGGCGAATCAGCGACGTAGACGTCGGCGAGAAGCCCGGCGAGAAGCGGGTCGAGACCTTCTCCGGCTGTGATGCGCGAAAGAACGGCTTCGGCTTCGTGGGACGCGGCGTTCGCGGGCGTTCCGTCTGCGGCTTCAAGGCTCACGAGGAGCGCCCGGCCGCGTCCGAGCGGACGCAGGAAATCGGCGGCTGCGAGCACGTCGGCATCGGTACGGAAAACGGCGGCTTGGAGGTACGTCTCGAGTGCGGCTTCGGCCGCAAGTTCGTAGCCCTTCTCGACGCGTAGAAGATTCGCGAGGAGGCCGACCATGCCCGTCACCGAAGGATCGCCGGCGTCCTTGGCTTCGGAAAGCGCTTTGACGCCGCCGAGAAAACCTTCGTTGCGGTGCTTCAGTCCCTCGAGGAATTCCAGCTTGGACGCGAAGGCGGCTTCGGCCGCCGCGAGCGCGGCGGTTTCCTCTTCGAGCAACCGGATGCTTTCTTCAAGTGCGGACGCGCGGCGTTCGACGTCGAGCTTGCGCTCGTCGAGCGACGCGAAGCGCGTCTCGTCCGCACGCACGGCACCCATGGCGGTTTCGAGACCTTCGCCCGCCGTGCGGTCCTCGCGTTGAACGGTCTCCTCTTCCTGGCGGAGGCGGCGCACCTGGGACGCGAGAGACGCGAGTTCGGCGTTCACCTTCGCGTGATCGTTCTGGAGCGTGGCCTTCTTCTCGGAAAGCTCGGAGAGACCCGCATTCACGACGTCCTCTTCGGCCGTCGCGGCCTTGATAAAATCCTCGATCTTGGCGAAATTGGCTTCAACCGTGGCCAGAAATCCGAGACCCTCCTCTTCTTCCAGACGGGTCGCCTCGAAATCGAGACCGAGCTTCTCGTGCTCGCGGCGCATTTCTTCGGCGCGGCGGCGTGCGCCTTCGACCTGACGCAAAAGGTTCTCGCGCCGCTCGGCGAGCTCGCCGACGCGTTCGCGGTTCAGAAGGACGCGGTCCTGCGAGCGGCGGACGTCCGCGGACGCCGTGGCCTCTTCCTGATCGCACTTCTTAAGGCTCTCGTCGAGCGTCAAGAGCGCTTCGCGCTCGGCGCGGCAGCGCTCTTCGACGTCGCCGAGAACGGAGACGAATTCCGATTCGCGTTCCTTGAGCGAAGAAAGCTCCTCTTCCTTCGTACGGCGACGCGTCTCGAAACTGATGAAATCGCGCATGGCCACAGAAAGCTCGAGACGCTTCATTTTGTCGAACTCGACCTTGTACTGCTCGGCCCGGCGCGCCTGCCGCTCGACAGACCCGATCTGACGCTTCACTTCCTGGATGATGTCGTTGACGCGCAGGAGGTTCGCGTCCGTCTGCTCGAGCTTACGGAGAGCTTCCTTCTTCTTCGACTTGAATTTCGTGATTCCCGCCGCTTCTTCGAAAATCTCGCGGCGGTCTTCGGCCTTGGAAGACAGGATGACGTCCATCTTGCCCTGCTCGATGATGGAGTAGCTGTCGGTGCCGATGCCCGTGCCCATCAGGAGCTCGTGGATGTCCTTCAAGCGCACTTGGTTATTGTTGAGGAGGTATTCGCTCTCGCCGGAGCGGTACAGGCGGCGCGTGATCGTCACCTCGTCGTAGTCGATCGGGAGGATTTTATCTTCGTTCGAGAGGGTGAGGGAGACTTCGGCGAAGTTCACGGCGTCGCGGTTTGCGGTGCCGTTGAAAATAACGTCTTCCATGCTCGCGCCGCGAAGCGACTTCGCGCTCTGTTCGCCCAGGACCCAGCGGATGGAATCGGAGACGTTCGATTTGCCGCAGCCGTTCGGCCCGACAATCGCCGTGACGCCGGGCTGCATTTCGATGATGGTCTTCTCGGCAAACGATTTAAAGCCGAACAGCTCTAATTTCTTGAATTGCAAAGGGTCTCCCGCGCGTTTTTTACGAGGCCGTTTCGACTCCGCGTTCGATCCCAAGAAAGATAACACGCTAGGGCCTATGGGTCAAGTGCAATACTACATATTGTGCTTTTTAGGGATTTTGGGGCTTAAAACGGGACCGGGAAGGTCCGGGAGGTAGGACTAACCGAGGATGTGGTAGCCGTTGTCGACGTAGAGAATCTCGCCCGTAATCCCTCGTCCCAAATGACTTACGAGGAAAAGCGCGGCATCCCCCACTTCTTCGGGTTCGGTGTTACGGCGAAGCGGAGCGCGTTCCCGCACCACCTTCAAGATATCTCCGAAGTTGCTGATGCCGCGCGCCGCGAGCGTGTTGATCGGTCCGGCGGAAATCGCGTTCACGCGGATATTCTTGGGCCCGAGGTCGTTCGCGAGGTATTTCACGCTCGATTCGAGCGCGGCCTTCGCGACACCCATCACGTTGTAACCCGGCATCACGCGTTCGGCGCCGAGGTACGAAAGAGTGACGATGCTGCCGCCGCCCCGCTTCTCCATGAGCGGCGTCGCTTTGTGGGAGAGAAGCGTGAGCGAGTACGCCGACACGCCGAGGGCGGTGTCGAAACCTTCTTTCGTGGTTTTAGCGTAACCGCCTTCCAGATCTTCGGCCTTCGCGTAAGCCACGCAGTGGGCCATGAAATCGAGTCCGCCCCATTTTTCGTCGAGCGTCTTGAAGACAGATTCAACCTCTTCGGCCTTCGTCACGTCGCAAGGAAGGACGAGCGAGCTATTCACGGTGCCCGCCAGCTCCTTCACGTTCTCGAGAAGGCGCTCGCCCTGATAGGTGAAGGCGAGCTCCGCTCCGGCCGCCGCGGCGCTGCGCGCGATCGCCCAGGCGATACTGCGCTTGTTAGCGACGCCGAGAATCAGGCCCTTCTTGCCTTCGAGGAGATTCGTCATTTTCAGTCCTTGAACTTCTTTAAGACGACCGACGTGTTGTGCCCGCCGAAACCGAGCGAGTTGGATAAGCAGGCTTCCACGGGAGTTTTGCGCGCGGTGTTCGGGATGTAATCGAGGTCGCACTCCGGGTCTGGGCTCGTGAGGTTGATCGTCGGATGCAGCGCCTGGCGTTCGATCGAAAGCGCGCACGCGACGAACTCCACGCCACCGGCGGCCCCGAGCGTGTGGCCGGTCATCGATTTCGTGGAGCTGATCTGGAGTTTCTTCGCGTGGTCGCCGAACGTCTTTTTGATGGCGAGCGTCTCGATTTTGTCGTTCAAGTCGGTGGAGGTGCCGTGGGCGTTCACGTAGGTGATTTCTTCGGGACGGAGTTTCGCGTCCGCGAGCGCGCTCTTCATGCAGCGTGTCGCGCCTTCGCCTTCAGGGTGAGGCGCGGTCATGTGGAAAGCGTCGCCGTTCAGGGCGTAACCGACGAGCTCGGCGTAGATTTTCGCGCCGCGGGCTTTCGCGTGCTCGAGCTCTTCGAGCACCGCGATACCAGCACCCTCGCCCATTACGAAACCGTCGCGCTCTTTGTCGAACGGCCGGGAGGCCTGCTCGGGAGAGTCGTTGCGGGTGGAAAGAGCTTTCAAGGCGCAGAAACCACCGATACCCAGGGGCGTCACGCAGCTTTCGGTGCCGCCGGCGATCATAATCTTCGCGCTGCCGTGTTGGATCATCCGGAAGGCTTCGCCGATCGCGTGCGTGCCGGTCGCGCAGGCCGTGACCACGGCCAGGTTCGGCCCTTTCAGGCCGTGCATGATGGAGACCCAGCCCGACGCCATGTTGATGATGAGCATCGGGATCATGAAGGGAGAGAACTTCTCGGGACCCTTCTCGAGGTAGAGGGAGTAGGTCTCTTCGACGATCCCGAGACTTCCAATGCCGGAGCCGATCAGGACACCGGCCTCGTAGGGATCTTCCCTGGACATGTCGATGCCGGAATCCTTGAAGGCCTCGTTCGAGGCGGCGACCGCGTAGTGGCAGAACTTCTCCATGCGGCGGTGCTCTTTCAAGCCGACGGACGCCTTGGGATCGAAATTCTTGATCTCTCCCGCGATACGGGCGTCGAAGCGCGACGCGTCGAACGCCGTGATGGGCGCGACGCCGCTCTTCCCCGCAAGCAGGGAGTCCCAGAAGGTTTCTTTGTCGTTGCCGACAGGAGTGATCGCACCAAGACCGGTGACGACCACGCGCCGAAGTGACATAAGGTGCGGTCTATTTAAGGAAGGAACGGCGGCGCGTTATTTGGAGCTCTTGGAGGCCTTCTCTTCGATGTACTTGACGGCCTCGCCGACGTTCGTCATCTTTTCGGCGTCCTCGTCCGGAATCTCGATACCGAATTCCTCTTCGAGGGCCATCACGAGCTCGACCGTGTCGAGAGAGTCCGCACCGAGATCGTCCACGAAGGACGCGGTTTCAGTGACTTCCTCGATCTTGACGCCAAGCTGTTCGGCGATGATAGATTTGACCTTGTTCGCAACTTCGGACATCGATACCTCCTTGTTACATCACCATTCCGCCATCAACCGTGATGACTTGACCCGTTACGAAATCACTTTCATCCGATGCCAGGTAAACAGCCGCCTTGGCGATGTCCGACGGCTTGCCGAAGCGCCCCGCCGGAATGGATTTAAGGATCGAATTCTTCGCTTCGTCGCCGAGCACGTGCGTCATGTCCGTCTCGATGAAGCCCGGCGCGATCGCGTTCACCAGCACGTTCCTAGAACCGAGTTCTTTCGCGACCGACTTCGTCAGCGCGATGATGCCGGCCTTGCTCGCGGCGTAATTGGCTTGCCCGCCGTTCCCGATCAGGCCGATCACCGAAGCGATGTTCACGATCTTGCCGTACCGCTGCTTCATCATGACCTTCGAAGCGGCGCGCATGCAAAGAAAAGTGCCCTTCAGATTCGTGTCGAGCACTTCGTCCCAGTCGGCTTCGGACATCCGGACGAACAAACCGTCCTTCGTCACGCCCGCATTGTTGACCAGTATATCGACACGCTGGTGTTTGTCAAGCACCGCATCCACCAGCTGTTGCGTTTTGGCGGCGACTTTGACGTCGAGCTCGAAAAGCATTGGTTCGCGGCCGCCGGCGGCCTTGATTTCCGCCGCAACGGACTCGAGCGATTCGAGTTTCCGGGCAGTCAGGACCGTCTGCGCGCCTTCGGAGGCGTACGCGAGCGCGATCGCCTTGCCGATTCCGCGGCTCGCGCCGGTAACGATCGCGATCTTTCCTTCGAGTTTCTTAACCGAGGCCATCGAAATCCCCCTTCGAATCGAGCGAAATCACGCTCACGGACGGATCGATCTTCTTCATGAGACCCTTCAACACTTTACCGGGAGCGAACTCGACGAACTGCTTGATCCCCTTCGAGATCATGAAGCGCATCGAATCCTCCCACAGGGTGCGGTGGTTCATCTGCCAGATCAAGTTCTGTTTGATCTTCGACGGTTCGTCTTCGACGTCGGCGGTGAGGTTCGAGACCACCTGGACCGCCGGCTTTTGGATAGCGACGGTCTCGAGTGCCTTAGCGATGCGTTCGCAGGCGGGTTCCATGCAACTTGAATGGAACGCGCCACTGACCTCGAGCGGGATGACTTTACGGGCGCCGGCGGCGCGGAGCGCCTCTATCGCGTGTTCGACTTTCTCTTTTCGGCCCGAAATGACGATCTGGCCGGGAGCGTTCAGGTTGCCGACCTCGGCGCCCGTCTTCTCGCAAATGGATTCCACGAGGGCGAGCTCGGTGCCGATCACCGCGGCCATCATGCCCGGTCGTTCGGCCGCCGCCTCGTCCATGAACTGCCCGCGGGCGCGCACGAAGCGCACGCCGTCGTCGAACGAAAGGGCGCCGGCCGCGCAGAGAGCGGTCGCTTCGCCGAGCGAGAGGCCCGCCGCGTAACGCGGGGCAAATTCCTTGAACTTCGGATGGCTTCGGAAGACCTCTAGCGCCGCCATGCTCGTGACGAAGATCGCGGCTTGGCTGAAACGGGTCTGCGTGAGATTCTCGGCCGGACCCTCGAAGCAGAGCTTGCGCACGTCGAAATCGACCAGCTGGGCGGCGCGGTCGTAGAGCCGGCGCGCGCCCTCGTGCGTCTTGTAGAAATCCTTCCCCATGCCGACGTACTGTGCGCCCTGGCCGGGGAAAAGGAACCCGGCGTCTACCATTCGATCACCATCGAACCCCAAACGAGGCCGCTCCCGAAAGTGGAAATCACGATCTTGTCCCCCTTCTTGAACTTACCGGCGTCGCGCGCCTCGCAGAGCGCGATCGCGCACGAGGCGGCCGACGTGTTGCCGTAACGGTCGAGGTTTAAGAAGACTTTTTCCTCGGGCATTCCGAGCCGCTCGGCGACCGCGTCGATGATCCGGCGGTTGGCCTGGTGCGGGACGAAGCAGGCGACGTCCTCTTTCTTGACGCCGGCGAGCCGCAGGGCCTCGAGCGAGGATTCCGCCATGCCGCGCACGGCGAGCTTGAAGACCTCTCCGCCGTTCATTCTGAGGTAATGCTCCTTGGCTTGGAGCGTGTCGGCGCTGGCCGGACGCCGCGAGCCGCCGCCGCAAATGGTAAGCAGCTCGGCGTAGCGGCCGTCGGAACCGATCACGTGCGAAAGGATACCGCCCGATTTCGCGGCGGTAAGGACGGCCGCGCCGGCTCCGTCGCCGAAAAGTACGCAGGTGGAGCGGTCCGTCCAGTCGATATAAGGAGAGATCATGTCGGCGCCGATGACGAGGACGTTTTTCTTTGCGCCCGTGCGAATGAACTGTTCGCCGGTGACGAGGCCGTACACGAAGCCGGAGCAAGCGGCCGCAAGGTCAAACGCCGCGGCGTTTTTGGCCCCGATCTTGAGCTGGACGTAACAGGCGGTGGACGGAAGCGGCATGTCCGGGGTGGACGTGGCGTTCACGATGAGGTCGATCTCTTCGGGGGAAATTTTCGCTTCGGCGAGCGCGTTGAGCGCGGCCTTCGCGGCCAAGTCGCTCACGCCGGTGCCCTTCTCGCCGATCCGGCGCTCGACGATGCCGGTGCGGGAGCGGATCCAATCGTCGGAGGTTTCGACCATCTTCTCGAGATCGGCGTTGGTGAGAATGCGCTCGGGTACGTGAAAACCGATGCCGGCGAAACCGGCACGCGGGAGCGCCGTGGTCACGATTCTTCTTCCTGGTGGCTCTGGACGGCTTCGAGAATGTGCTGGTTGATCTCGTACTTCACGAACTCGGAGGCGACGCGGATTGCGTTCTTGATCGCGCGGGCGTCGGAGGAACCGTGACTGATGATACAGACGCCATCGACGCCCAAGAGCGGCGCTCCGCCGTATTCGGAATAATCGATCTCTTTCTTGAGCGCGTCGAACGCGGGCTTGGCGAGGATCGCGCCGAGCATAGTCATTGGGTTTTTCCGGAGCTGCTGCTTGAGGAGCTTTCCGATGACGCCAGCGATGGATTCGGAGACCTTAAGGACTACGTTCCCCACGAATCCGTCGCATACGACGATGTCGACGGTGCCCGCGAAGATGTCGCGGCCCTCGACGTTGCCAAGGAAATGGAGCTTGCTCTTGTTCAGGAGCTGGTGCGCTTCCTTTATATGCTCCGTTCCCTTTGTCTCTTCCTCGCCGATATTGAGGATGCCGACCGAGGGACGGTTCTTACGGAGGATATAACGGAAATATACGTCGCCCATCATCGCGTACTGATAGAGGTGCAGGGGCTTGGGGTCGATGTTCGCGCCGACGTCAATGAGAAGCGTCGGGGTGCCGAGCGTGGGAAGCAGGATGCCGATACCGGGGCGCTCGATGCCGTCGAGGAGGCGCAGTTTGAGCGTCGACGCCACGACGGCCGCTCCGGTATGGCCGGCGGTGACGAACGCGTCGACCATGCCCTCGCGCGCGAGATCCGCGCAGATCGAGACGGACGCGTCCTTCTTTTTACGGATGGCGAGCGAAGCGGACTCGTCCATGCGGATGAAGCTGCCCGCATGGTGGACGGTCACGGTCTTCGGAACGTCCGGATGCTTATCGAGCTCGGCGCGAACGAGGTTTTGTTCGCCGACGAGGACAATCTTATAATCCGGCCATGCCTTCGCCGCGAGAATCGCGCCGGCGACGATCTCTCGAGGGGCTTTGTCGCCCCCCATCGCGTCGACAGCGATTCTCATCCGGCCAATGCCTCCCCGGCCCGAGGGGACATCATTTCTTCTTTTTCGTTTCCTTCGACTTGATCTGGAGCACCGCTTTGCCCTTGTAATAACCGCAGATCGGGCAAATACGATGGCGCTTGATCGGAGTGCGGACGTCGCGCGAAGCGCACGTCGGGCAGGTTTGTGTCTGCCGGGCGGTCATGACGTCGTGCGTGCGGCGCTTACGCGTGCGCGTGTTGGAATGGCGGCGTTTCGGATTCGGCATTTGTTCCTTCTTTCTTAGCGTTTAGCCTTGCAACGGCAAGGCTCATTGTTCAGATTCGCGCCGCACTGCGGACAGAGTCCACGGCAATCTTTGCGGCACAGCGCGCGGATCGGATGTTCCAAAATGATCTCGTCCCGCACGTCTTGATCGATGCTGACGGAATCCAAACCCTTGATATCATAATGAAGGGTAAAGTCTTTTTCAAATAGATTGTTGAATTCCTCGAGGCAGTTGGAACAGATGAAATTCCTCTGACCCTCGACATGGACGCTGAGGGTCAAGTCCTCCTCTTCCTTCCAGGCTTCGACGGTCATCTGGATCTTATGCGGGAAATGCATGATCCCGATGTCCAGATCGAGCGAATCCGGGTCGATGTCCTCCTCGAGGACCACGCTTTTGTTCGTTTGGAACTGGTTCAGCGCGATGATCACTGTTTTCCTTTCGACGGGCCTTTCCCGTATTTCGTGCGGATCGCCTCGACGACGAAAGCGGGCGCGAAGGCTCCGATGTCGCCGTGGAGCATCGCGATCTCCTTCAAGTGCCTGCTCGAGAGGTACGAATAGGATTCGTGCGGCATCAAAAAAATCGTCTCGATGTCGTCCGCGAGCTTCCGGTTGGTGAGGGCCATTTGGAATTCGTATTCGAAATCGGAAAGCATCCGGATTCCACGCACCATCGCCCCGGCACCTTTGCGGCGGCAATACTCGACGACGAGCCCCTCGAAATCCTCGACCGACACGCCAGGCAGGCCCTCCGTCGCCTTGCGAAGGAGCTGGACCCGCTCGGGAACCGTGAAGAGAGTCTGCTTGTCGCTCGAATGGTGCGCGACGCCGACGATGACCTCGTCAAAGACCGCGAGAGCCCGCTTGATCAGGTCGATATGGCCGTACGTGACCGGATCGAAGGTTCCTGGGTAGATCGCCCTACGGTTCTTCTGCATGATGGGACGATTATAGGAAAATCGGAGGGCGGCGGCAAGCGTTTTACGGATGGGTTAGGCGTGCTATAATTCGGGCATGAAAGCCCGTCGTCAAACGACATTGCCCTTGGTCGCGGCCGGCATCGCGGCGACGCTGCTCGCGACCTACCTCCACTTCGGCCTTTTCCCCGGAAATCTCAAGCGTTACGCCCTCGAGAATATCGAGACGTTGACCGGCCGCAAGGTCCGGTTCGAAAAGACGGTGTACATCCCGTTCCGCGGCCTCACTTTCCACGGGCTTGAGGTCATGGACTTCACTGGACGACCTCTCTTCGCGGCCGAAAAACTGACAATCGACGCCGAAATCCTCCCTTTCCTGCGCGAGAACCGCGTGATCGTCCGGCGCGTGCACCTGGACTCCCCTGTTTTCGACTGGTCGCTCGAACCGGCCCCCAAACCGGGCACCAAACCCGCGCTGCCGCCCCGCACGCGCATGACGGGGCAGATCGAGGTACCCGTCGCACCCGAAGGCCGCCGTGTGGGGATCGAATCCATCTCGGACGGCCCGAACGCGCTCGTCCCCGAGAACGTTTATCTTCGGGAGATCCGAATCGTCAACGGCCTCGTCCGCGTCCGGCCGAAACCCGGCGCCGCGCCGATCGAGGAAATCCGTTCGGCGAATCTGCGCGTCCGCTTCCGGCGGCCGCCGCTCCTTGAATTCGACGGATCGCTCCAGCTCGGCGCGGATTCTTACGCGAACGCGACCCTCCGCGGCCTTTGGAACCTGGACCGCGCGGACTACCAGTTCCTTTTCGCCGTGCAAAGCCGCCGGGTCCCCGAATGGCTCGCCGCCTACCAGAAGAAAAATTTCGCTCGTCTGCATGCGGGCTCGTTCGACCTGAAGGCGCGTGTCCAGAGCTCCGGCGACCGTAAAGCGCTTTTCCGCTGCGAGAGCGACCTGCGGGACGCCGACATCGGAGCCGGCGGCGCGCGCTACACGGGCCGCATGGCGCTCGAAGCGACCGGCGCGTTCGATTTCGGCGAACGCCGCTTCACCGCCTATCAGGGTAGCCTCGATTTTGTGGACGTGAACGTCGACGATCTCTCGGAGACGATCAAAGAACTTCGAAACATCAGCGGACGCATCCTTTTCCGTCCCAATCTTCTCGAGATCCGCGCGATGCGTGGCCAGTACAGCGAAGTCGTGTTCGAAGCGGGCGGCGAGATCCGCTCGTTCAAGGACTTGATCCTCAAAGCGGAGGTGCGCGCGCATTCGACGCTCGCTCAGCTCTTGTCGCTCCTTTCCATGAAGGACCGCGAAGGCTTGAAAGGATTCGAGGTTGGCGGCCGCTGCGAAGCGGTCACGACCATCGAGGGTTCGCTCCGCCAGCCGAAGGCTCTGAAAAAACGTCACAAGATCGAATGGAGCGAGGGCAGCATCCGAAACGAAGCGAAGAAACTGGAGATCGCCGGCATCTCGGCGGACCTCGTCCTGGACGAGGACGCGACGCGCGTGACGGAATCCACTTTCACCATGGGCGGAAAACAGATGGAGCTCTCGGGCGCGTGGCCGAAGACCACCACCGGAGCCGGCGACGTGAAGCTCGCGACGCCCGAATACCGCCTCTCTGCCAGCTTCGACCGCGCGGGAGAGGCGCTCACAATCCGCGATGGCCGGCTCAAGACCACAGGCGTGACCGCCTCTTTCAAGGGGCGCGCGAGCGGCCTCCTCGATCCGGTCGTGGATCTCGCCGGGAACATCGAAATCGACCTCCCGCGCGTACTCGCGAAGGCCGCCGCCGGAAATAAGACGCTCGCGGATGCAGATCTGAAAGGCGTGTTGTCCGGACGCTTCGCGATGAAAGGTCCTGCGCAAAAACCGCTCCTCTGGGATTTCAAGATCGACGGAAAAGGCAAGGGCGTCTATGCAAGAGGCGCCCGGCTGGACGGCTTCGAAATGCAGGTCCGCCTCAAAAACCGGCTCGTCAACGTCCCCTATTTCCACGCAAAACCGTACGGAGGGTCGCTGGGTGGCAGGCTTTTCCTGGACCTTTCGAAAAAAGAAACGTTCTTCAATCTCAAGTTGTACGGCCGGGAGCTCGATCTCGCCGCGCTGGGCAAAGATCTCCGCGTGCCGTCCAAAGAACTCGCGGGAAGCGCGATCTTCCAAATCAACATGCGCGGCTACGCCCAGCAGCAGGAAAGCTGGGCCGGAGACGGCATGCTCGACGTCCGGGACGGCCACCTCTGGAAAACGGACCTTTTCAAGAAGATGGGCGAGCTGCCGTTCGTCCGCGTCATCGGGCTCGACGAAGTCGTCTTCCGGAACGCGCGCGCGACCTACGAGGTGCGGCAAAAGCGCGTCCATACGAAGGATCTGCGCCTGACGAGCGATACGGTGGAACTCGGGTTCGATGGATCCTGCGGCTTCGACCAGACGCTCGACGCGATCATGAGCATCCGTTATTCTTCGGGGGTCCTTGAGGGCGCGATCGAAACGGGAGGTATCGTGCCGTTCGTGCTAGGTCAGGCGGAAGGAATGATCTCTCAGTACAAAATTTCGGGAACGCTCGCGAAGCCCAAGAACGACAAACTTCTCTTCGCCCCGGCGAAGAACGTCGCAAAAAAGTTAGCGGGTGCGGTTCAGGCGGTCACGCCCTAAGAGCCAGGCCTTCGCGGCCTTCAAAGCCCGCGAACGGTGGCTGATCAAATTTTTCTCCGAAGGCTTGAGCTCGGCGTACGTGCGGTTGAAGCCGTCGGGGATGAAGAGCGGGTCGTACCCAAAGCCGTTCTTGCCGCGCGGCGCGTCGCAAATCCTTCCACGGCACTCTCCCCTCACCGTCTTCAGGAATTTCCTTCCCTCGTAGATCGCGATCACCGAAACGAACTTCGCGCGGCGGGACTTTTTACCCTTCGAAAGAACGCGTAGGAGCTTCGCATTATTGTCGGCGTAGGTGCAGCCGGGGCCGGCGAAGCGAGCCGAATAAACTCCGGGTTTTCCGTTCAGCGCGTTCACGAGGAGACCGGAATCGTCGGCGAGCGTGAGGAGGCCGGTGTGCTTGGCGTAGGCGCGGGCTTTGAGGCGCGCGTTCACCTCGAAGGTCTTGCCGGTTTCCTTTACGTCTTTGCAGGGCGGGAATTCGTTCAGCGAAAGCACCTTGAATCCGCTTCCGCGCATGAGCTTCCGCAGCTCGGCGAGCTTGTCCTTATTCTTCGTGCCTAAAACGACGACCCTCATTCCGGTCTGCGCTTTCGCCCGGGCTTCGCCGGCGGCTCGGGAACCAAAATCTCAACCCTCTTAGCTTTCTGAAGGCGGGCAGAAGCCTTTTCGGCTTTCGCTTGGGCGGCGGCGCGGGTTTGAGCAGTCGCCTTGGCCTTCTGCGAACGGGCTTTGCGCTTCTTGAGAGCCTCTTCGGCGGCGGCTTCGAGGCGGAAGAGGATGAGGAAAACGTAGCAGACGATCGCGGCGGCGGTGAAGGCGAAGGTCGTCGCGGGCAGCTCGTGCGGGCGGCCCTGGACCACCCAGATGAGGATACCCAGGAAGCCCGAGGCAAGCATGAGCCAGCAGACGCCCTCGTAGCGGTCGATGAGCTTCGGCTTCTCTCCTTGCGTGCGCTTGTACGCCTTGAAGAACTGCGCCGCGAAAAGGAGCTCAAGCACGCTTAGGAAAGCGATAAAAAAAATATCGGATGCGGGAAACGGCATCCGGAAATTATAACCGAATTAGGGCCAGAGGGAAACTAAACCGTCGCGGTGTCGGGACCCGCTGGAATGGAAAGCGCGGCGAAATCGTCCGACGGCGCTTATGGCACCTGCGCGCTCTAGAACGAATCGCGAAGCGTGTTGTGTCTGAGCATCACCGTTTTGCACGTGTCACACCGAACCTTCACGACATCGGGAATAACACCCCCGCTATGTTAAACATGCGAGAACTGCATCAAAATCAGCCGCCGAGGATGTTTTTCCACGATATCATGCCGTAAAGCAGACCCCCGGTGAAGTTCTCTTTCTTTATTAGTCCCATCGAAGCATCTTTGCTGCGGAATTTGCAACCCTGATGGCGGTTTTTGCCTGATTTTCCAAAACTGTAAAATGTCCCATTTTTCTTCTAGGGCCGTTATTCTTTTTTCCATACATATGCAAAGAAACGCCCGGAAGATCGAGAAGCTTTTCAAGCCCTTTTAGATTATTTCCTTTATTATTACCTAAAATATTGACCATGACCGCAGGCGACCTTAAAACCGCAGAGCCGAGAGGCAGGCCACAAATAGCCCTTATGTGTTGCTCAAACTGAGATGTCAGAGAAGCTTCGATTGTATAATGGCCTGAATTATGAGGCCTGGGCGCTATTTCATTAATTAGGAGGTTTCCGTTTTCTAGAAGAAAAAACTCGACGCAGAAAACTCCTATAAGATCAAAAGCTTCCGCTACTCTTCTCGCGATTCGCATCGCTTTAAATTTAACATCCTTAGGAATGTCTGCGGGAGCAATGGTTTTATTCAAGATGTTGAAAGAGTGTATATTTTCAGTAACGGGATAAGCGGTAAATTCACCGCCGGAATTCCGAGCGGCTACAATTCCAAGCTCTTTCACAAATGGGACTTTCTTTTCCCAGATCAGTAAAGGACTCCCCAACTTTTTAAAAAATTCATAGGCTTCACTTGCGTCATTTACAATGCCCTGCCCTTTTCCGTCGTATCCGCCGTAGGTTGTTTTTAGCACTGCTGGAAAACCTATGCTTTCGGCGGCTTGATCCAGATCTTCCTCTGATGCCACTTTCCGAAATTCAGGAACAGGAATTCTCATTTGTTTCAGAGTTTCTTTCTCAAAAAGCCTGTTTTGTTTTAGCTTCAACAAACGGCTTGAAGGCCTTACAAGATAATTATTCAATTCAAGAGCCTCGACGGCTTTAACATCGATGTTCTCAAACTCATAGGTGACGACCCGGCAAATATCGGCCAGGCGCCCCAGGGCTGCCGCATCGTTATAATCAGCGACAATCTTATGATCCGCCACTTGGGCGCAGGGTGAATCAGCGTCCGGGTCCAGAACGGTGACAAAATAGCCCATCCGTTTGGCCGATAACGCCATCATCCGGCCAAGTTGTCCTCCGCCGATAATGCCAATTCGTTCCCCAGGAAAGATCATACCTTTTGTCTTATCCATTAAGTATTCTCGTGGTCGATATTTTTTTTTTCAGCAAACCTGCCAGCATCGCCACTGAGGCTGACAGCATCAGACTAATAAGACAGGCGGTAAAAAGTTTTTCGGGCCTTCCATCGAGAACAGCCAACCAGCCAACAGCTCCTCGCCAAGTAAAAATTAGCGTGAGGAACACGGTCATGATCAAGGCGGCCCTTTGGCTCCAGGCAAAACCCCGCGCGGAGAGGATGCCCCACAGAATTGAGAGGGCGCCAAACGTGCCGCCGGACATTATTGCCGTTTTCGCCTTCTCCGGGTTTGACAGGTAGCCAGCCAGTCCCGCCAGAAACAGGAAGATGCCGTAGAGAATCAACCAACTGTTAATTTTGGCATTCATATTGGAAAATGCTCCCCTGATTTCATTGCTCCGCTTTATGGATTACAGTAATTGCAGTGGCCCGCGGAAGCATGGGCCCTATCGGTCCGCTCCCGTGTCGTACGATGTGGGCATTTAAGGCAACCGTAGACTTCAGCCCGAACCTCGCGTGTAGGCTCGCCGCAGGCCTCACAAGCTAAGCCCCCCAAAGACTCAATAATCCAGAATCCCGGCAAACCACAAGCCGGACAAAGTGAGTTCAGTTTGCCTGCGAGCTGCTCGGCCGCCAGTCGGATATTGTCCATGCGCGTTGGATTGGCATACGCACGCATATCAGTTTCAATAAAAACTTTTCCATTTTTTGATTGTTTAAGCGCGCTTGAAAAAGTTTTTTTTAGTTCTTTCCAGTCAGTGATTCCTTTGAAAAAACGCGGATCGTTCTCATTTTCCGGACGCACAACAAGATGATGTTCGGGGAATCCCGCCTGGCGGGCAAAAACATCGACCTCTTGCCAGCTGGCCGTAAGATCGTGAGAAAAATTTGACCGTCCCTCAGAAACTCCAACTATCTCAAGACCAAGCACATCGTCGATCCAGATCAGGAATTCCACATTCCATGGAAAAAAGCCCACCATCGGATCCGGCCCGAATGAACCTTCACTCGCAATCCCGAGGGGTAACCCAGCAAACTCCATACCAACACGCGCTTTCCTCCGCGCCGACTCAAGTTGGGTGCCCGTACGCTGGATGTCGCGGGTAAAAGTGCCTAGAAGATCTGTATCAAATCCCGTAGTCAATTCAACCCGGCAGCCAGTCTGCGGCTCTAACACAGATGCAATTACACGCTCCTTACCGTGTTGAGTCAGTAAAACAACTCGGCGGTCCCGATAAACTCTGCCGCGGTTTGAGGTCACCGGAACATCCAGCTTCTGAAATGAATTATCTGCACCAATCTATTCCCGTAAGAAATAATCCTGTCATTTTGAACCCTTTGTTTTCCTTTTCAAATATATTTTGACAGATTTTGAAAGCTTTTCATCCGTTAAACCCAGGATTCTTACTGCAAGATATCCGGCTTGATCCGCTCGCCCAACTTCTACGGCGGCAACAGGAACTCCAGCAGGCATCTGGACAATCGATAAAAATGAATCAAGGCCATCCAGTGGTTTGGACCAAACTGGCACACCAATGACCGGCAATAATGAAATGGACGCGACCATCCCCGGTAAATGCGCGGCCCCACCGGCTCCCGCAATAATCACTTTCAAACCCCTCTTTTTTGCTAAAGAAGCATATTGATACATCCATTCCGGCGTTCGGTGAGCCGAAACCACACGCGCTTCGTAGGAAACATTAAGCCTCCTGAGCACGAGTGCTGCTTTTTTCATGGTAGACCAGTCTGAACGGCTCCCCATAATAATTCCGACGGTAACTTTACTATCTTTTCTCATCAAAAATGCTCGTCCCGCACAACGCTCACTTCACTCACATAGACAATGCCCGCGTAATTCTTAAGAAGCGGCTGAGCGTTTTCGATTATCCGCATCGCTGTACGTTCATCCGCAATAACAATAATGAGGATATTTTTAAAGACATTACTTACATGAGCCTCGCCCCTCACACCTCGATGTCCTTTGCCAAAAGCTTCAGGAATAACTGTGTAACCTTTCGCCCCTTCGTCTTCTATCATTTTTAAAATCTGCTGCTGCAACACTGCTTCTACAATAATCTCCACTTTCTTCTTTTTATACAGTTGCATCACTGCTCCTTCCGCTTGTCACGGTGTCATCATCTTTGCAATCATGAAATAAAGAGGAATGCCTATCACGAGATTGAATGGGAATGTGACACCTAAAGCCAACGTTACATAAAATGCCGGATTTGCCTGGGGCAATGCTATGCGCATGGCGGCAGGCACAACTATATAGGAAGCGCTGCCGGAAAGTACGGCCATCAAAGTAACGCCCCCCGCAGAAAAACCTAGCAATTTACCGACAAAGATTCCCAACGCGGCGCCGATTAAGGGCATGTAAATTCCAAATGCTATCATACGGATTCCGAAGGACTTAAAACTGGATAAGCGCTGGGCTACAAGCAAACCCATATCAAGAAGAAAGAAGCACAAAAGTCCTCGAAATGGTGTTTCCACGACAACCCCAAGCATTTCCATGCCCCGCTCACCCGTCACCAAGCCGATCACAAAACTCCCAAGTAGCAAAATAACGCTTCCACTCAAAAAAACTTCGTGAAGAACATCACGGGAAAATAATTTGGTTGGACGACCAGAGTTTTTGCTAGTGTCTTTTCGAGCCAATAACAATCCCGAAATGATCGCTGGTGTTTCCATTAGCGCCATCATTGCTATTAGGTAGGGTTCGAAAGAAACGCCCTTGCCAATTAAAAATGCTGTAGCAGCCGCAAACGTAGCCACACTAACAGATCCATAGTGAGCTGAAATTGCGGCGGAATCGGAAATACCCAAAGAAGTGGTCTTTCGGAGAAGAAAATAAGCAATGCATGGCAGGATAAAACTGATTAAAACAGCTGAGACTAAAGACAGTAAAATTAATGCGTTAATGCCATTATGCGAGAGCTCAACGCCACCTCGAAATCCAATGGACAGCATTAGGTATAGTGCCAACCCCCTGCTAATTCCTTCGGGAATCGTCAAATCAGATTTAAGACGCCCTGCTAATAAGCCGAGTAAAAAGAACAATACAATGGGCGATAAGATGCTATCCTGTGCTCCACTAAAAAAATTACTCATAAATTTGATTTTTCTCCGACGCTCTCAATTCGGCATACACCGCTAGAAGGATCATACACTGCAAAATCAACTATAGTGCCAGGGTACAACAACTGTAAATTTTTAAGCGTGTCATTTATTTCAATTATGTCTTCAGAGAAATCAAAAATAGGGATAAACCCTCCCATCACATCGCTTCCAAGGAAATGGCGCGATTGGCGGTAGCGAAAAAAAGTTTTAAGTAAAATCTTCCGCTGAAGTACCCGAGAAACAAATTCACTTTCACCTATTATCAGTTTGCATATTGTCCAAATCCCGGTAAGCGTCAATGAGTCCTCAAATACAACGCGATCTTGCAAAGACTCTTCATCGCTTTTTTCTTCGTTGTCTTTTCCATGAAATTTGAGGGAATTCAAAAAAATTGCAGTGGGGTCAATCCATACTCCAAGCGGTGATTCACGCGAAAATGAATCGACCGAATCTAATAGGCTAGACTCAAAACTTATAACATCTTTTAACGCACGGCATGCTACGGAAACATGCTCAAGATTACGCGCTATTAGGAGTAAACCCATCATTGCCCTTCGATCAGACTTTACTTAAAATTTATTTGTTCGAAAAAAACTGCGCGGCAACAACACCTGTCGCCGCATAAAAGAAGATAAGCCCCCCGACGATTCCGATGCGTTTAAGACGACTATTCTTTCCGGAGTGCAAAATCTCTACGCGTCTTTTAAAGTTCTCCATAAGCCGCCTTGCCCAAGGAAGCTCTGACCCCAGTATCGCCAAACCGGCCAGCGTCACGGGAGTTCCACCAGGTCCCGGCACCGGCATCAAAATAATTCCGATAACAGTGACAATCCCTCCCAGGATAATTTTTACCCAGCGCTTGAAAATCTTCATGAAAACCTGGCTTTCTCATCCATTTGTTTGCAAAACCGCCTTTTCCTTTTTCGGCCACACAAGCGACGCAATAATTGAAAGGGCTAAGACACCTACGATAACGCCGAGCGAAACAGTCACTGGGATCTTATAGAAATCCGACAGAATCATCTTGAGTCCCACAAACCCCAGGATCACCGCCAACCCATAGTGCAGATGGTGGAAAAGCTGCATAATGCCGGCCAAAGCGAAGTAGAGAGCCCGTAACCCCAAAATCGCAAAAACATTCGATGTATAAACGATGAACGGGTCCTTTGTGATCGCAAGGATGGCAGGGATCGAATCAACGGCAAAGATGATATCCGTCGTTTCAATAACCAAGAGGACCACAAAGAGCGGCGTTGCCCATGTGTGACCGTTCTTTTTAACGAAGAACTTTCCTCCCTCGTACTCATTTGTCACGCGCATCATGCGCCGGAAGATTCGAAGAACGATATTACGCTCGGGATGAATTTCTTTATCTTTTTCCAGCGCCAATTTCACACCGGTAAAGACAAGAAACGCTCCGAAGACGTAAATGAGCCAGTGAAAGTGCTCTAGGAGCGTGATCCCGACGGCAATGAAAATAGCCCGGAAGACAAGAGCGCCAATGATGCCCCAAAACAGAACTTCGTGTTGATATTTAGCCGGTACTTTAAAGTAAGAAAAGATCAGCAAAAAAACGAAAACGTTGTCAACGCTAAGTGATTTTTCAATTAGATAGCCCGTTAGAAATTGAAGAGCAACCTGAGATCCCCATAAGTAATAGACCAACCCGTTAAAAACAAGGGCAAGGGAGATCCATACAGCGGTCCAACTTATAGCTTCTTTGAACTTCACCTCATGATGTTTTCGGTGAAATACCCCGAGATCCAGCGCCAGCATTGCCAGCACGAACACATTGAATCCAACCCAAAACCAGGCCATACTCAAATTTTCCATTTCTAATTCCTCCTTTTAGACATAAGCATTTTTACCCTTTCCCTCATGGATGCGAGATAACTTCCCGCGGGAAACGGCTTAGGAGGATCTTCTTTCATTCGCTTGAAGCGCGGTTCACGGCCGTGAGCGCCACGATGCCGACGATCACGCCGACCGCGAGAGATGCCCAGAGACCCGCGGGGCGACTCATCCACTCGATCCCATCAAGAAGCAACCACACGCTACGAAACATCAGGATCGAGGCAAGGATGAGCACCATTTCCCAGAAAATCAGATGCGGTTTGTTTTTTTCATGATTTCTCACGGTTCCTCTCTCAACCGTCCCAAAACCAGGCCATATTCAAATGTTCCATATTTAATTTTTCCTTTTAGACAAGAGCCGCGCTACTCTCTCCTTCACAGGGGGATGGGTGGAAAACCAGCGCATGACGGATTCACCAGCAAAATGATTCACAATATAAAGATGAGCAAACGCGGGCTGCATATCCGGAAGCATATCGTCCCTCTGAAAACGTTTTACGAGATCGGGATTAGAAATTTTCTCAAGCGCTGAAGCCAAAGCTTCCGGGTCTTGAGACACGTTGGCACCAGTCTCATCGGCCATGTACTCCCTGGTTCTAGAGACAGCGGCTTGAATAAGTGTCGCCACAAGAGGGGCGAGGACGATGGTCACAAGCATCACAATAGGGTTCATTCCGCGTCCTCCTTCACGGCTTCCGCGGCCATGCCCCATCATCCCGGCCCACTGCATCATGTGAGCAAGGTACATGATGGCTGAAGCAAAGGCAGCGACAATGGTTGAGACAAGAATGTCCCTATTTTGAATATGAGAGATCTCATGAGCCAGAACCCCGCGAAGTTCTCTTTTATTTAAAATCCTCAAAATCCCGTCTGTGACCGCGACTGCGGCATGATTGGGATTACGTCCTGTCGCAAAGGCATTTGGAGTTTGTTCCGGGACTCGATAAACCTTCGGCATCGGAAGCTTGGCAAGGCCGCATAACTCTTCCACGATTTCATACACTCCTGATGAGTCGCCGGGTTTTATTGGTTGGGCTTTATGCATGGCCAAAACAATCTTGTCCGAGAACCAAAAAGCACCAAGATTCATGAGAAGTGACATGATAAAAGCAAAATACATCCCGCTCTGTCCGCCTATTAAGTGGCCTATGCCAAGAAAAAGAGCGCTTAATAGAACAAGCAGAAGTGCCGTCTTCAGTGTATTAATCGCTCTCATAAATGCCCCCCTCCCGACTCCTTCTCCCATGACTCTGCTGGCTCAGTATCGCATGGATCACTAGGCACGCAAGACCGGTCGGAAGTGGCCTCGTTTTTCATGACATGTTTACTTACCGGATAACACGACGCATTGGCCGACGCCTCATCCATGACACTCACAATCAGACTAAGCGTAACAAAATTTAGAAAAATAAATCTTTCCAAGTGGCCAAGCTTTACTGCGTTTAGCCTCATAGTTTACCTTCCTTAAATTTTTTCGGACATCATTTGATTGAACAGCTCCCTCCTTCCATCCTTAAGCTCTTCAAGCATTCGATCAATTTGCTTTGTTTCCTTAGGCAGTACCTGCCGGACCTTTTCGAGCGTATCAGCGATCTCTTCGACGAGATGATCTGCTTTTAGTGGCATTGCCGGCTGGTATTGATGTTGTAGAAACTGCTGATAAACAGCACCGACAAAATACGCATCATCCAAATAACCAAACAACCCCTGACCCTCATCCGGCAGAAAATCAATCGGGTGATAAAGATAAGCCAACAAGAACCCATCGAGACGCTTCAAATCTTTAGGCATCTTTGGATCGTCCGAGAAATCCCTCATTCTCGAAATTAAATGCGGCATGAGCATAATTAAATTCAAGGATTTGCTGATGTGGATATTCGCCTTTTTACTGCCCAGACGTTTTTTGATTAGCTTGGCAAAACTGGCTCCATTTTCAATCGCAAGTAAACTCAAATGACTTTTCAAAGCGCGCAGCATTTTACACCTCCTACTTTATGGGGAAAACCATGGTTTCTCTTCTATCGGTCTCTGACCCTGTCTAAAATTCGCAGCGCCAAAACTATAAGAAGAGTGAGCAAAATAATGATCAGAAGGCGTATCACGAGTTCCTCAACTCACCTTTTAACCGGTTCTGTAATTTGAGACCTTTCTAGATACTTCAGCAAATCAGAACCGGCGTCCAAGACTAGAGTAGTGCCCACACCCAGTGAGCGTTCGTAAGTCTCAAGGCGCCGCAAGAAAGAATAAAACTCCGGGTCTTTCTCGTAGGCCGAAGCGTAAATCGCCGTGGCTTGGGCGTCGCCCTCACCCATCGACTTCTGGGCTTGTTCGTAGCTCTTCGCCAAAAGGATTTGGGCTTCTTTGTTGACATCGGCTCGGATCTCCCGAGCCTGCTCTTCGCCTTCGGCCCGGTATTTTTTGGCGATGCGCTGCCGCTCCGCCTGCATTCTGGCGTAGACGCTGGCCTGGACTTCTCTTGGCAAGTCGAGCCTTTTGATGCGCACATCGATCAGCTCGATGCCAAACTGCTGCTTCACAGAGGCACGGGCATCTTCACCGACGGCCTTCACGATCTCCTCACGTTTCTCTCGGACAAAATCGATAAAAGAGCGCTTGGCGATCTCTTCCCTTAATCGCCCTGTCACGATGTCATTTAACCGGATCAAAGCGCCCGCTTCCGTTCGAACCGTGCGATAGAAGAGCAGTGGGTCGGTAATACGCCACCGAGAGACGTGATCTACTACCACTCGTTTCTTATCAGAAGTCAAATATTCGACCGCGGGTGCGTCAGACGAAAGGACTCTCTTATCGAAGCGCTGTAAGCTGTGAATGAAGGGGACTTTCAAATAAAAGCCGGGTTCACGCACGGTGCGCATCGGCTGACCAAACATCGTGACAATCGCCTGTTCGCGTTCATCAATAATATAGAAAGCTTTTGATGCGGCTAACACGGCAATATAACCTAAAATCAAAAGCGGAAATTTAAGTGATTTGGTTTTCATGACTTCACCTCTCGTAATTTCGGCGTGGAAAGAATCGATGTTTCAGGGTGTGCCTGTGTTTTTCGAAGAGGAAGCCATGGCAAAACTGAGCCGCTGGACTGCGTGGGTAAGATAACCTTCTCCGCATGGGGCAGTATGCGCTCCATCATCTCAAGATAAAGCCGCTCTCGGGTGACAGTCGGCGACTTTTCATAAGACTCCCGCACATCCAAAAACCTTTTGGCCTCGCCTTGGCTGCGGATAATGCGCTGTTCTTTGTAACCTTCCGCTTTTCGCACGATCTCAGCTGCTTCGCCGCGGCTTCTCGGTAAAACATCTTCGGCAAACCCACGCGCTTCTTGTATGAGCCGCTCTCTATCCTCCCACGCTCGTACCACATCATGGAATGCGTCCTTCACTTCCGAAGGGGGGTCTACGACAAGAAGCCTGGCCTCTGTGACCAGGAGTCCGGTTTGATAATCATCCAAAAGGCGCTGGAGCTGTTCTTTAACCTGCTCTTGCAGTTGAAAGCGACCCTCGGTCATTGTAAAATCAATCGTGTTTCGTCCCACGATATTGCGCAAAGCGACTTCTCCCGCGGTCATGAGCATCTGTTCCGGGTCTCGAGCGCGAAAGAGATAAGAGGCAGGGTCTTTGATGACGTACTGCACAAAAAGTTGTCCGGCAACGATATTTTCGTCACCTGTCAGCATAAGAGATTCCTCTGCAACCACCGTCGTTCGTCCAGCATCACTGCGAAACCCTATCTCGGCTCGGCGGACCCCCGCTACGTTTACTACGTCGCGGCTTTGGATCGGAGACGGCAGGTGGTACTGAAGCCCCGGGCCAGTCTGGGAGTGGATTTTTCCGAACTGCCTCACAATACCCTGCTCCCCAGGTCCTACCACATAGATCCCTGACGCCAGCCACAGAACCAAGCCGACACCAAGAAGCACCAATAACACCGGCGGTCGCAATAGCACCTTCAATAAACCTTGTAAGTCACTGATGAAGGAGCCTAAGGGGAACGCATCCCCTCCAGTCCATTCCGGATTACTCATACTTCACCGCCTCTTTTCATTTTGTGACATTTCCCACACGTCCTGTTTCTTTTTCGATAGACTTCCGCCCGGACTCCCGCTCAAGAACCTCTTCTTCGATTGACCTTTTGACATTCCTTTTAAGTAGCTGAGCTTTTGTTCTCAGCTTAGCCATGTCATACCTCCACCAAATCCCCTGACTCTGGTCCCGTCAATAGCTAGATTATTCTCTTGATTTTTATATTTGTAAAATAGATAATACAAATTATGCATATCTATAATACCTATATATGATTCCGTTCAATTACCACCATCTCTATTATTTCTATAGAATTGCCAAGGTGGGATCGATCTCAAAAGCTGGCGAGGAGTTGAGACTCGCCCAGCCCACTTTAAGCTCTCAGCTTAAGCAGTTCGAAAACTATCTGAATTTAAAACTCTTCGAACGAGAAGGGAAAAGGCTCATTATTACCGACCGGGGGCGTTATATCCTGTCCTACGCAGCGGAAATATTTGATACTGGCAGGGAATTGATGGATGGGCTTGGCGACCTTTCTCAAAAAGGCCGCCTAAAAATCCAAATCGGGGTCTCAAGCTTTGTCTCGAGAGCCGCTGTCGATGCTCTTCTGAAATTCCTGCTAAGGATTGAGCCGGGAATTTACATGTCCGTTCAGGAAAGCAGGGCGGAAGTGATGATTGAAAACCTAAAAACTCACTTATTGGATTTTGTACTCACAGATACACCCGTGTCCACACCTACCGAGGGAGAGATTGAAAACCACCTAATAGCAAAAATTCCCATAGTCTTTTGCGCTCACGCATCGATAGCAAAAAAATATAAAGGACTCCCCAAAGACTTGGACGGAGCGCCGCTCCTGTTACCTACAACCCAAAGTCAGGTTTATCAATCGGTACAGGAGTATTTCATTATCAACAAAATAAAACCTAATATCGTAGCTGAAATCCAGGATGTAGAACTTGTTCGAAGGCTCGTCTTGACCGGCATTGGCGTCGCGCCGCTTAATCAATTCACGGTCACCCAAGCGCCAAGCAAAGAACCCCTTGTAATTTTGGATAAGAAATCAAAACATAATATTTTCGATAACATTTATCTACTGGTAAAAAAACGAAAGAAACAACACTCTCTCATACCGAAGATTTTAAATGAATTTAAACTGTCGCCTTAATAAAAAACTATCCTGGTAAAAAAACATCCGTTCCCTGACTATTTTAATAGTTGAATTTATTCAATTTGTCCGAGACAAGGCAGTGTTAAAGGGACTTAACGGGACGCTGTCCGCCGGGGAAGCATTCGAGCCGTGGGACGCTCAGCTCACTCCGATTTAATTTTTTCCGGGTGATTCATTTTTATATAATTCCATACCTCATCAAGACCGGGTTTAAGCGTGTTTAGATTGATATCAATGAGTGGGAAACCAAGTGATTTGTTCGAATCCTTTAGAGCTCGCTGCCAGGCTGGCACCTTGGATAGATAGGCATTGGGATCATCGACTTCAACAAAAAGAAATCGCGAACCCTGGATGGATCCGATTTTGACATACACAATGTCCGTCCAAGGTATCAGCCCCCATTTCGCTCGAAAATCTTCAATCCCATTTTCATTCACCGCAAGCGCGGGGCCTTTTTTAAATAAACTTAAAATAACCATCAACAGGCATACACCAAAAAAACAGAGCCCGACCCAACCCCAGACTCTTACCCTAGATTGAGCTAGCGTCGTAAGAAAGTAGGCAGCCGCCAGCGCCAGCGACACTAAAAAAATAAGTCCAATGCTTTTAATTTTTCGAAGCAGTGCATTCCATTGTTCCTCCCTAGCTTTACCTTCATTACAAGGTTATCCCGCAGAGCATCTAGCACGGGGTCGTTTTGGGGCACTTGATAAAGCCTACCTTCATCGCTCATTGCCATTTGAAGCTGCTTATTGCGAATCAAGGCAACGCTTTGCTATGCCTCGCAGCATCCCAGTAAACACAAGTTGATGGAGAGGCCAAACAAGATACCAATACAAAAGACCAGAAAGTCCCACGGGGTCAAACAGGGCGGTTTGGGTAATCATGCATCCGTTTTGCGTTGTTTTGACTTCATAATCCAGCCAAGCTCTTCCTGGTAATTTCATCTCTGAGCTTAGGCGCAGGTGCTTATGCGCTTCGTATTGCTCGACTCTCCAGCAATCAACGACGTCACCCACCTTTAATCTGTCAGGGTCCCTCCTGCCTCGGCGCATTCCAACGCCGCCGACCAGAAGATCCAAAAATCCTCTAAAACGCCATAGCCAATTAGCAAAATACCAGCCGTTCTTTCCGCCGATGCGCTCGATAACAGCAAAGACTTGTTGGCAGTTGGCCGATACCTCTTTATGCCTTGCATCAACAAGCCGGTTTCCAAAGCGAACTCCGCCCCAATTTTTAAGAGTGCTGAGTGACAAGGCATCTGACCAGCGGGTCGCGGCAAAGTCCTGGTCTTCATTTTGTAATGCGCGTTCAATTGCCTGACGGATAGGCGTGGGCTTAACTGAAAAAATGCGAAGCGCGTCGTCATTCTGAACCGTCGTTTCATGCCGTATACTTTCAATGAGTTTTCTGCCGACACGAGCATAAAGTGGTGTAATCAACCCGAGCCAAAGACTAGACAATCCAGGTGACAAAATTGGCACCGGAATAATAAGACGTTTCAAACCCCTTTGGCGACCATATTCTTTCATAAGATCCAGATAGGACATTTTGTCAGGTCCCCCTATCTCAAAGACCGGGCTTTGCTCAGTGCGAAATTCAGCTGCCCGAACAAGGTATTCCACCACATCTTCGATCGAGATAGGCTGAGCAAGAACATTCACCCATTTAGGAGTCGTCATCATCGGAAGTCTCTCCATCAAAGCGCGAATCATCTCAAAGGAAAGACTTCCGGAACCGATGATGATCGACGCCTGAAATTCAATAACAGGAATATTTGATTCGCGTAAAATTGCGCCAACGTTTTGTCGGCTCCTAAGGTGAGCAGACAATTCTTTTCCGTGACTTATTCCACCCAAATAAATTATTTTCTTGATGCCCGCTTTTCTTGCCGCAAACGTGAAATTGGATGCGGAAAGCGCTTCTTCTTCTTCAAAGACCCCCTTACTTCCCATCGAGTGGACTAGGTAGTAGGCTATGTCGATGCCGTCCATCGACTTCTCAAGAGAGTTTAGATCAAGAAGATCGCCCTGAAGAAGCTCGGTTGCTGGCGCGATTTTATTTTTTAAATATTCGGGCCGCCTGACTAAACAGCGTAAGGCATACCCTTTGGATTCAAGTTTTTTTAAGAGACGCCCACCCACATACCCAGTAGCACCGGTAAGGAGGATTTTCATTTAAATTTTCCTGCTGTCGTAAGCCCAGTGAAGCAAGGCCTGACGTTGCCTGGGGCGACAAAGCAGATCTTTGGGCGCGCAATTTTTTTTAATCTGCCCAATATGCCGCGTAATGGCAAGCCAGCGCGATATCTGCAAATCATCGATCTCGGGGATCCTCCTGCCCTGATAGTAGCGGCAATACCATTGAAACCATCCGCGCGGATCCTCCGGGAAGACCCACCCCTTCCTCCTCCACTCAGAAAGCGGCTGGCTGGCGTTGACCCTAAAATAGTTAAGCGCCGGATCATTTTTTTTCGGGGAAAGTTTAGCCTCATCGAACCAGTCGGCTGGAAACTCTTTTTTACAGTCCGTCATGTATTTTCCACCGAAGATCCCGAGTTTAAGCATTTGTTTTGGCGTAAGGTCGGGTTTAAAACGAGGATCAAGATTCTTGCCCGGCTTTTCGACAAGAGCGTAACGGTAGTTCTTTTGCATCTTGTCGTTTACAAGAACCGCGTGAGGCTTCATACGTGATTGCGGAGCATAAGTTCTTTCGGGTGGGGGTTGAGGTAATGTTGATCTAGCAGATAAGCAATATTATATTTTCTCACGTAGTGATTTAAAAGTGTGATTGGAACAACCAGCGGAACCAGATTGCAATGGTAATCGCGTATAATTCCCAGCATCTCGCGTCGTTCTTCCGGTGTCAGGCGATCCGAGAAATATCCGAAAGCGTGTTGGAGCACGTTTGTGCTTTTCTTTCGTGTGACGGGAACCCGGAGCGCTTCCATAAAAAGTACTGCATATTCATTCAGTGTCTCGGTGGTCGAGCGGCCTTTGGCCTGCGCCGTTATCCGCCCTAACCGACGTAAATGAGAATCACTGTGAGCTGTAAGCACAAGTTTATGCCGGGCCTGAAACTCCACAAGTCTTCCTATAGACGGTCGATCGACGAGCAGCGACTGCAATCGCTGAAATGCAAAAATACGCTCGATAAAATTTTCGCGAATGCCCGCGTCGTTGAGCCTCCCTTCATCCTCAATGGGCAAAATGGCGGATCTCTCGATCAGTACCCGCGTAAACATGCCTCGACCGCCTCGATGCGGCGCCTTGCCCGGACCCGGGTAAACCCTTACCCGATCCAATCCGCAGCTCGGAGAATCCTTTTTAAGGATGTAACCGCACAGCGACATCTCAGATAGCTCCCGAACACGCTTTGCGGCGTAAACCTGCATCCGCTCCGTCCAATCATTCCCCGAACGCTCACTCACTAGACGCGGGTTCTCAGATAAGCCGACCAGTCGAACGGAATCGCGCGGCACACCCATCCCCACATCGACCTCCGGGCATACCGGTACCCATTCCACAAAGGGTCCCAATATATTGGTCAAAAAATCGTCACGCTTGTGCTGGCCGTCATAGCGGACTTTTTGCCCCAAGAGACAACTACTGATCCCGATGCGCAATTTACCCGCCGCTTGGAACATCATCGGTTGAGTCGCCAAATGGCGGCATTCAGGTAAACCGCAAAACTGACCCAGATGAGATAAGGTATCAAAAGAATTCCTGCAGATCTCTTAATGCGCCAAGCTTGCGTCGTTAACATCAGAAGAATGATCCATAAAATGACGATGTCTAAAAGAGCTATAAATGGCGCACGCAAACCGAAAAATAAGTAGGACCAGAGTCCGTTTAATATCAACTGTGTCACAAAAAAAGTTCTTAATCGATTGCGTATGGGGGTATCAACGCTCCAAAGCAAAGCACCCGTAATGCCCATAAAAAAATAGAGTATCGTCCAGACCGGAGCAAATACCCAATTGGGTGGATTTAGAGGAGGCTTTTGAAGTGCGGGGTACCAACTTCCAATAGATGACTGTGTAAAAAACCCTCCGAGCCCGCCAATGGCCAGGCAGATTAGAATAAAATACACTTTACTTAGTTCCCCGCTCTTTTTGAGTAATTAAGTATCGTGTCACCCGATTTAACGAGTTCTGACACAAGAAACCTTCCTTACCGCCATGGGGCGGTCAAGAACGCCAAAAGCAGGTACAGGCAGCGGTTTTGCCTCCGTCGACAACATGCCACCTTTTTTGGCCGCAATTAATCTCAAGCCATTCATTTCAGATGAGTTACGTCAGTCGACGATGCCCATCCTATTCAAGACAAAGGATGGTCGTCGAGCCTATGGGTATAAAGCGGAAATTTTACCTATGGTCTGTGATGTGTACTTGAAGCTCCGCGACGCAGGCAACGTGCCGAAGACACAAAAGCACATCGTTGAAGCTTGCGATATTCTTATGCGCGGGTTTGCTATAGTTGGAATTATTGCCCTTGTTGATGAGGCGACGGGCTACCAAGAGGATCGCGCAAAGGATGAGTTACAAATCATTCTTAAGCATTATATTTCAGAAGCTCTTCTTCCATGGATTCAGAAATTCCCAAATGAGTTTTTTAAACAAGTCTATAGACTTCACGGTTGGGAATATAAGCCGGAGACCGTAAAACGTCCGCAGTACATAGGAAAGCTTATCAACAAGTACGTCTACGAGAAGTTGCCTCTCGGCGTACTCGGAGAGCTTCGTCGTAAAAACCCAGTCACTGAGAAGGGGTATCGCAAGTATAGACATTTCCAGTTTCTGACAGCAGACACTGGAAATCCTCACCTAGACCGTCAAATTATGGTTGTGACAACTTTAATGCAGGCAGCAACAGATAAAAATGCCTTTGAAGAAATGTTTAGCCGGGTTTTTGACAAGGAGTATCAACTAAAACTGGCCCTGTAATCATGGCGTGAAATAAGTTGACTACATTAACCGAACCAGGTTCGAGGGGGACGGGTTAGCAACCTTTAACCCGTCCCCCTGGGACCTGGTTCGGTATACGGTTGAGTATGAGAGAATTAATTTACTTAAACCAAGTGTCCATCAAATCGGGTGAACTCCATCTTGACCCCTTAGTCTACACTCGTTTCAACCGCCAGCGAGTTTCAGAAGCTCGGTGAGGCCTGCGAAGTAGCGCTGGTGCGTCAGATGTAACGCATCTTTACTCGCCGCCTCCAGCAGGACCACTTCGTGGCCTACCCCTTTGCGGTTGACATCCAACTCGATCTCGATCCGCGCGTCCTCCGCCTCCCGCCGTTGCGAGTCATCGAAATCTCGAACGGTGACGATGATGCCTTTACTCCGGTTGTATTCGATTAGAAAAATCATTGCTTCTGCTCCATTCGTTTATATCTAGCGAAGAGATCATCTTGGTCAAAAGGTCGGCGTTCTTATTCCGCAACGCAACCAGCTCTTCACTCAAGGTTTCCATCCTGAGTCTCGAGCCTTCCAGCTTTCCACGCAATTGTACATCTTCGTGCCGGACGTAGTTGGGTTCGTGGTGCTCAGGCGGTTTTGCGACGGCTTTCTCGAACTTTTCGTGTGCGGTCACGGCCTCGGAATGTTTTTTCTCGACCACCTCGCAAGCCGCCACCGATTTGGAGGTTAAGGTGAGGGAGTTTCGCCACCTGTCGGGGCCACCTCCGTACTTGATCGTTGGATCGATGACGTCGGAGGATTTTTCCGAAAGGTTCGCCCACATATGCTGCAACGAAGTCCGAACCTGTATCTCGACCGGCTTCCCGGATATCTCGGCGACGATATGGACCGCTCGGTAGCCGTAGCTTGGATTCTCACAGCGGTCTATTACGGACGCCCCAGGGAAGGCGGCGCCTAAGGACGCAACGACCCGTTCTTGTTCCATAACATCCGTCACGACTATTCTGCACCCCGCGATGTCCTGGACTTGGGAGAGTCGGATGCTCTCGCGACGGAGTTTGTCCACTATCGAGCGTATGGACTTTGCGGACCTTCCCGTGGGATGCTGGCCTCGTTCACGACTGATTCGCACCACATCTTTGTACGCATCACCAAACGACCGTCGATAATCGTCGAGCAACCTGAGGTCGGTCTCGGTGTGGGGACCTCCCTTTAGTCGGTCCCCAAGCCGGTCGATTTGTGTCTTGCTAAATGCGTTCTTTATCATAGCGGTCTCGGCCTAAGTGTAATTATATAAGGGGTCAAGTCTTTCCCTGACTGCATCTGACACGTATCTTACATTAACCGAACCAGGTTCGAGAGTGACGGGTTAGCAACCTTTAACCCGTCCCCCTGGGACCTGGTTCGGTATATTTATTTACACTTCAATCTTTCGCCACGACTGTGTCGTAAAGCCCATAATGGGTGAGGCCTTCGTGGCTCTCGATCCCAGTGTAGCGCAATGATGCATCCTCGTAGCGACGGAAGGCAAACACAGCCTGATTCATCTGCTCCGTGTTGAACACCCTCAGCCGCACGAGCAGGTGAAAGTCTTTCACCGTCAGGCCGGTAACGGTTAAGAACAAATCCGGCTCGAGCTTGCTAATTACATCTTGGAGTGTGTTCTCGCGGAAGTCGGTCAGATACATGAATGCCGGAATGCGTGTCGCGAACTTGATGAGTTTCTCCTGCACGAGTTTTCGCTTGGACTTGAACTCCTTCTCCTCGTCCGTGAGCTGCTTCTTCTCCTTCGCCGACAAGTCCTTTTCCTTCGCCTTATTTTTGAGTTCTTTGACCTTCTCGCTCTTGTTAATGATGGTTTCGATAATGTTATCGCCGAGCGAGCGCCACCCCTCGATGCGCTCCACGGCGGCCATCGCCTCAGGGTCGTCAAGGATGCGGCGCAGGGTGTCGTTATCCACGTTCACGAGCAGCGCGCTCTCCCACTTGCGTGCGAGCAGCGTGGCCGAGGTTCCGGCCATCGCGATATCGAGAATCCCCCCCGCGTCAATCTGCGTCATGTTCGCGCCGTCGTAAGCCAGCACCGGCAGAAACGACACGAGGTCTTTGAGCGCGTTCTCTGGGTTCGGCTCGTTGGGCGAAAGCCCGATCCCGTATTCGGAGAGCTGCCGCAGCGCGCGCGTGGGCGCGAAGTCGAACACGAAACAAACCGGCTTGAGGATTTCCTCCTCGTTCGGGTCGTCGCCGTTGGGGTTCTTGATGGACCACGGCGATTGCACGCGAAACGCCGCCTGGAAGTAGGTCTCCGGCGACTTCAAATTGCGTAGCATCAGGATCGACGACCACTGCGGCACGGTGATTCCTGTCGTGAGCTTGCCGCACGAGAGCATAATGGTCTTGGTGTCGAAGCCGCTGCCGATAGCCTTGCGAACTGGCGGCAGCGCCTCCAAGCCGATTCCCGCCGTAGCGCCAGCGGCAACAACCGGATCATAGTCGTGCCAGAAGACATTGTACTTTTCGTCCAGCAGGTTTGCCATCGCATGGCAGGCCGCGACGCTGGGCAGGAACCAGAACGCGTGCTGGAGATACGGCAGCAGGCGCACGTCCGAATACGGAAACGGAGGCCGAGTGCCAGTCTTGAGATGCTCCACCGCCCTGGGCGCATACCCGCCGCGGATGATGTCCAGCCACTTCTGCACATCGCTCTTGTGCTTGAACTGCGCCTTCTTCCCTTCACCAGTGGCAGCGAAGAACTCGTTCAGATCGAACTCGTCGAACTCTCCGGCGCTCGCTATCGCCACCAGCTCATCTGGCATCTGATAGGTGAGCAGCCGCATCTGCGGCAGCGCGCCGTAGGGGTTCCACTTGCCGGGGTTCTTACTCGCGAACTCTTCCTTGGCGCGTTGTTCGTCCGTGTAAGTCCAGTTGAAGATCTGCTCTTCGATGAACTCGCCCGTGGCCAGCGCCCTGAATGGCGTGCCGGAGAGGTAGAGGTAAGCTTTGGTCGTAATGGGCAGGAACTCGGTCTCCTTCTCCGAGAGCACGCCGAGGTCTTCGTTCACGGCTTCCAAACCGGCGGCGTATTCGAGCTTGGCCTCCTTCTTGGCGATTGCCTCTTCCTCGCCCTCGAACAGTTCCTTGGCGGTGTCGCGCCACGCACCGAAGTGGTATTCGTCGAATACGACCAAGTCCCACTTCACCTTGTGGAGCCATGTGTTCTTCGGCTTGATGTTTCCCGCGTCGTCGCGGCCTAGTAGGTCTTGGAATGAACCGAAATAGACCACCGGCTTCTTGGCGTTGATCTTGGTCGGATCGCTGTCGGAATTGCGCGATAGGTATTGCCAGCCGTCGAAGTCCGCATGGGATTCGAGATCCGTCTGCCACGCATCTTCCACGGCGGGCTTGAAGGTCACCACGAGCACGCGCTTGGCCCCGAGCTTCTTGGCAAGCTGGTAGGCGGTGAAAGTCTTGCCGAAACGCATCTTTGCATTCCAAAGGAAGCGTGGGGCGGCTTTTTTGCTCTCTGCCCAGATCGAGCTGAAGTAGCCGAAAGTCTTTTCGACTGCCTCGACCTGTTCCCGCCGCATCGCGAACGTCACGTAGTGTGTGCCGGTGAACTTCCGCCTGGCGCGCAGCTCGGTGAGAACGGTTTTCACGTCCTTGAGCGTGCAGCGCATCCACTCCAGTTCCCGGTTCGCAAAACCCTTCTTGGCGAGTGCTGCTCGCACCTCGTGATCGGTGAAGGTCGTGCCGTCGTCGCGCTCGGCGGATTCGTCGAGTTCGATCTTGTAGTTCTTGATCGCGGCAGTCTTGAGCTGCTCGGCGACGCGTTGCTTCACATTGCGCGTGGTCTGCCCCACCTTGAGCAGCCCCGCGTGCGCCTTGTCCGCGATGGAGTAGGCGTAGATGCGCGGCCGGGCTTCCGGCTTGGGCACGAGTATTTCTTCGATGGTCTTATTCATCGTCAGAGGTGCCGCTGAGCTCCATCGGGCGAATCACCGATTCGACGTAGCCAATCTCTTCTGCTGTGAGCCCATATTTCTTGTAAAGCGCTTTATCCGTCCACTGACGATCCCACACTTGAACGGGAACCCATGAATACATATGGCTGAAAGCGTCTTGGGTGATTTTTCTGAGCGAGACGAGAAAGCGGAAGAACTTGGAGGTGTAGTACGACTGTATGCTTCGGGCCGCAGCCTCTGAATCAGCCGGAATGACCAAGTAAGAACCCGTGCATGCAGATGGGGGAGCCGCGACAATGGGCTTTCCGAGAATCTGATGCGGCACCGATTCACCTGCGCCGTATGCCTTCGGAATCAATATCTTCCAAGAGGCGACGAGATGAGCGTTTTTCACAATTTTAGCGCGCGCTACCCAGTCGACTCGTCTCTCGCCCGGCACAATTCGGTACAATGCAATGTCTCCTTGTTGCCGGTTTGCGTGGAAGCCTTCGAAGTTGGACTCCAATTTGAACGGCTCCCTATTTGAGACAAGCGCGTCCATTCCTAGGTGATTACCGGTTCTCACCTTGTGAAGAATATCTGCTGCACGCGGATCGCGGACGAACACATCGAATTCATTGAGCTCGCGGGCGGTTGGGCCAATGATCTCGTTACCTCGAATCGTCGTTACATCCGAGTGTCCATGATGCGACTGGTCCCAAAGGAAGTAACAAATGCCACCTTTGATCTGAACACCGGGGAATGCATCGGCAGAATTCGGAAAATCTGTGAGACTGCGGATATGGCCCTGATTAAGCATCTGCACCCTGAACTCATCGAGCCCTCGCCCACCAACCATCCATCGCGAAGGCGTGACGAAAGCGGCATACCTTGGCTCAAGCTTGAATGCTTGCTGGATGAAAAGATGGTAAATTGAGGAATCACTAGAACCACCTGCGCCCCCCTTCATCTGATACGGTGGGTTGCCAATAATAACGTCGAATTGCATATTTCCTCCAAACAACTCGGTTATCCGAGTTTTGATGTTGTTGGTGTGAATAAACGCATAAGCGTAGTTCTCAAGTTCTTCCCCACGATCCAAGATCGCTTTCGGCGCGCCACAGAACTCACATTTGGTGTCACCCCACATGTGCTCCGTGCGCCGGAACCAGATGTTTCCATCGTCGGTGGCGAAGGATTTTACGATGGAGTGCTTGCCGGTGGCGCGCTTCGAGCAATACACGCTCCGGCGCGCCATCAAGCTCGTGAGATGCGTGATGCCGATACCGAACACCTGCTTCGCTAGGATGTGATCCACGCGTTTCTCCAGGCCCGGCATCTCCTTCTCCAGCCCCTTGGTGAGTCGGTTGGTTATTTCGCGAAGGAACACGCCGGATTTTGTGCACGGGTCCAGAAACCTCACCGTCTTGTCGGCCCAAATGTCCGCGCCGTTGTTGTTGGCGGCCCACGCCTCAGCCAGTGTGTCCAGCATCCTGTTCGCGAACTCCGGCGGCGTGAAAACCTCATCGTTGGAGAGGTTCGCGATACACGTGAGTACGTCCGGGTTGTGGGCGCGCAATGCAAAGCCAGCCTGTGAGGTCATCGGGTTGTCTCCGGAGCAGCGGCAGCTAGCTCTCTCATCGTCATCGGCGGGTAGGTTTTCGTCGGCGTGAAGATTTCGTGCATGCCGAGGTGTGCGAAAAGCGAGTCCGGCGCGCTGAAGGCTGACGATTGGGTGAGAATGTCGAGCCTGAAGTCGCGCCGCTGGAACTTGCCCTTGCCCAGGTAGCCCCACTCCGCGAAGGTGATGGGCCGGTCGTTGGGAGTGCGCATTGTCAGCGCGTTACCGTGCACAAGGTTTTGCGACAGGACGTAAGAAGCGGCGCGATAGAGGTCGGCCGATTCATTCAAGTTCAGGTACTCAGCCAGAATCTCCAGCACATTGGCGCGGCATTCGGCGATGTTATCCGCCAGTAGCTCGATGCCGTAGATGCACATCAGAGCAAAAATTGCGTAGTGCTGCTTCTCGAAATCAGACTTTCCGAATTTCAGTTCGACGGCCGCAAGCTTGCGGCGCAGGACCTGGACGAGAAAGTTCCCACTCCCACACGCCGGTTCCAGGAAGCGGGAATCAATGCGCTGGGATTCGTCATTGACGAGGTCGAGCATCGCCTCGACCATCCACGCAGGGGTAAATACCTCCCCATGGTCGGCGATACGCTGTTTTGACTTGGTGAGGCTCATAAATCTCCTGTCTCGCGATTCAGCTAGTGGTCTAGGGTGTTTCAGACTGTATCACAGTTGTATCACAAGCCATTTTTAGACCCTTCAAATACACCTCTTGCCATTGCAAACACAAGACTTGTGTCAACGTACCCCCCATATTTTGTGCAATTGAGGAATGACGCGGACGTCGAAAAGGGCTTCTTTGGCGAGCGGGAAAAATTCCTTCTCGACCTTGTGGAGGGCGGCTTGGCTGATGCCAAAGGCATCGGTGAGGGGCTGGAAAATGAACGGGAGCTTCGGGTTCACGTTCTTGACGAGATTGATGGCGGTGCGTATCTCGTCGGCGGTCGTGGCAGGGGTCACGACGACCTTGATGAAGACGTCTTTTTGGACCGCTACCTTTAGAAATTCTTCGTGTTCGCGCCAAAACGCGCGGTCGCCCGTGGACGACGGCGGTTTCAAGTCCATCGCCACGATGTCGCACCACTTCACGACGCGCGAAAGCTCTGTCGGAAGCGTCCCGTTCGTCTCGAGATACGTCGTCATCCCCTTTTCCTTCAGCTTCGGCAGGAAGTTCTCGAGGAACGACGCGTAAAAAAGCGGCTCGCCGCCGGTCAGGGAAACGGAATGGTGCGGCCCCTTCTCGCGCTCGAAGCGACCGATCTCGTCGAGGAGCGAATCGAGCGAGCGGACGTCGAAGCGCTCTTCCTTCATCTTCTCGAGTTCGTCGCAGTAGCCGCAGTGCATGTTGCAGCGGCCGAAGCGCACGAAGATCTGCTTCACACCGAGGTACGGACCCTCGCCCTGAAGCGAGGAGAAGACCTCGCTGATCTCGGTTTCGAGACGGCGGTCGGAGAGGCGGCTCACGCGGCGCTCCCCTCCGGATAATAGCTCGCGCGGGCGTCGGGCGTCTCCCAAACCGTGACCTTCACGATGCGCGCGTCGGTCGCCTTCCACCCTTTGAGGAGGCGGTCGTGGATGGCTTTGGCGATGTTCTCAGTCGAGGGATTCACGCGGCCTTCGCCGAATTCGGGGTGCTCGTTGAAGGACCTTTCGTGAAATTCGGAGAGGACGCGCTTCAAATTGGGCTTGAGCGCTTCGAAATCGACGACGACTCCCATCGAATCGAGCTCGTTCGAGCGGGCGGTCACCGCGACGCGCCACACGTGCCCGTGACGCGGCTCGTAAGTGCCGTCGTACAATTTAAGCGAATGCGCGGCGGAAAATTCGCCCTCGACGACGACTTCAAACATTTTTGAAGCCCTTCGCGGGGAGCTGAGAATGGATCTTGAGGACGGCCGAGGGCTTCGTGAGCGAGCCGATAATGACGCCGTCCTGGTTCTCGACGCTGATGAGATGGTCCCCCACCTTGGCGACCGAGTGGATCGACCGGCCAAGGAAACGCTCGCCGAGTGTACGGAATTGCTCAGGCTCGTCGGAGACGTAAAAACGCTGGTCCGCAAAGCGCTTGGAGCGGCCCTCGGCGATTTTAAGCTTCTCGAGGAGGCGGCGCGTCTCCTTTGCGGTCTCCTCGGCGGAATTCACGAGCTTCACGTGGTCGCCGAGCGTCTTTTGAATGACCGCGGACAGGAGCGGGTAATGCGTGCAGCCGAGGATCAGCGTGTCGATTCTGAAGTTTTTTAGGCCGTCGAGGTAGATCTTGGCGACCTTCGTGACGACGTCTCCCTCGAGCCAGCCTTCCTCCACGAACGGCACGAAAAGCGGACAGGCTTCGCTGTAGACTTTCACGGACGGATCGAGCCTCTTCAAACACGCCTCGTAGGAGCCCGAGCCGATCGTCGATTTCGTCCCGATCACGCCGATGCGGCCGTTGCGCGTGCGCTTGAGCGCCTGGCGCGCGCCCGGCTCGATCACCCCGATCACCGGGAGTTCGAATTTTTCCTTGAGTGCGTCGAGTGCGAGCGCGGAGGCCGTATTGCAGGCCACGATCACGGTTTTTACGCCGAAGCTCTGTAGGAAATTCACGTTGTCGATCGAGAACTTGGTGATCGTTTCCTTCGATTTCGTGCCGTAGGGAAGATGCGCGGTGTCGCCGAAATAGACGATGTCCTCGTTCGGTAGCTCGCTGCGAAGCGCCTTCAGTACGGTGAGGCCGCCGATGCCAGAATCGAAGATGCCGATGGGGCTCGTGCGGCCGCCGCCCACGGACTTCCGGCGTTCGCTCACCTTTCGCCTCATTCGGTGAATCCCCTCGTCTTTTCGTAGGTCTCTTTGTAGCGTAAAATCCCCTGCGCGATCGCGGCCGCGAGCTTCCGGCGGTAAAGAGGGCTCTTGAGCAAGCGTTCGTCGTCGACGCTCGTCAGATAACCCGCCTCGACCAGCACGGCCGGGCATTCCGTCCATTTAAGCACCCGGAAACCCGCGTCCCGCAGGCGGCGGTATTCGGTCTCGACCGAGTTTTCGACCGCGACGTTGATGAATTCGGCGGCGGCCTGAGCCTCGCGCCGGTTCTCCGACGCGACGAGATCCCAGAGAAGCGCGCGAGTGCCCTCCGACGTCTCGGCGGGCATCGAGAGGTCCTGCTCAAATGGAGACGCGCCAGCGCGCCTCTCGGCGACTGCGACGTCGTCCGTTTCCTCGGTGAGGGTATAGGTCTCGAAGCCGCGGAGCGACGCGCTCTCGGCGGCGTTCGCGTGCACGCTTACGAAAAAATCCGAACGCGCCGCGTTCGAAAGGCGCGCACGTTCGTCGAGCTCGACGAACGTGTCGTCTGGGCGTGTCAGAAGGACTTCGAAGCCCAGCCGCTCGAGCTCTTCGGCGAGTTTCCGAGCGAGGTCCAAGGCCACGTCTTTTTCCTTTGTGCCACGCGGGCTGATCGCACCCGAGTCCCGGCCGCCGTGGCCCGCGTCGACCGTGATCTTGTGCACCCGGTGTCGGGCGACGGGCGAAGGAGTCGGTACCATCTCCGCCTCCTGAGGGCGTGTGGCTTTCCGCTGGGCCCGCGGAGCGGGCGCCGTTTTGCGGATCTCGGCTTGGGGAGCCTCGGCGGCGATGGAGCGGAGCCGCCGGGTCTCGGAAAGCGGAAGGAAAACCTGTCCTTTGTGCATTCGCACGGGCCCGGCGGTGCGAACCAGGCGCTCGCCCGCGAGCGCGAATTCCCCTCCTGTATGGAAGCGAACGCGTCCGCCGGGGCCGGAGAAAGTGGCGTTCCGCAGGAGGGGGTCCCAGTCGAAGCGAAGGCCCAAACGCTGGGAAACGGCCTCGGCCGGCTCGTAGGCGCGACCGTCCAGGCGCAGCTCGGCCGATGCGGCCGTGGAAGCCTGCAAGAGGAAAACCGATAGGAAAAGGGCCGTCTGTCGTCTCATCCGAAGAATATTAAGATAACACAAGTTTTAGGAGTACGCGAAGAGGTAAGTTATAATGGGGGTGTGAAATACGACCCGTTCCAGGAGAGGGCGATCGCAGCGATCGACGCCGAAAAATCTGTTCTCGTCTCCGCGCCCACCGGCGCAGGAAAGACCGCCATCGCCGAATACGCGATGGACAAAGCGCTCGCGCGCGGCGAGAAGGTCATCTACACCTCCCCGATCAAGGCACTCTCGAACCAAAAGTACCGCGACTTCTCCGCAAAGTACCCTGAGCGCGTCGGCCTTCTTACCGGCGATGTATCGCTGAACCCGGACGCCCCCATCGTCATCATGACGACTGAGATCTACCGCAACCGCCTCTTCGAGGATCCTGAGCGCCTGCGGCAGACGTCCTGGGTCATCTTCGACGAAGTCCATTACCTGGACGATCCCGAGCGCGGCACGGTCTGGGAAGAGGCGATCATGTTTTCTCCCGAGCACGTGCGCCTACTCGCTCTGTCGGCGACCGCGCCGAACATCGAAGAGCTCGCCGAGTGGATCCGCGGCATCCTGAACCACCCGATCGAGGTGATCATCGAAACGCACCGCCCGGTGCCGCTCCTCCATCTTTTCCAGTGCCAGGGCCGCGTGATGGAAGACACCCAGACGCTCCGGCGCGAAGGCTTCTTGAACCAGGACACTTGGCCCCAAGGCGGCGGCTTCGGCGGCGGGCGCGGGCGTCGTGAGCGTTTTCAGAAACGCGGCGCCGGAAACTACCGGCAGCAGCTGCAGGCCAAGTCCAACCGGATCGACGACCTGATCCGCCACCTGGTGCACGAGAACCGGCTCCCCTGTATGTACTTCGCGTTCGGCCGCAAGCGCACCGAAGAGCTCGCCTGGGAAATGCAGAAATTCGATTTCCTCACTCCGGAGGAACGCGCGAAGGTCGAAGAGATATACAACCACCTCTGCGCGAAATTCGAGCTTCAGAAGGAACAAAGCGCGATCGAGATGCAGCGCCTCGTTACGCACGGCATCGCCTTCCACCACGCGGGCATGTTGCCTACGTTAAAGGAAGTCATCGAGCAGCTTTTCACTTCGAAGCTGATCAAGCTCATCTTCACGACCGAGACGTTCGCGCTCGGCATCAACATGCCGGCCAAATCGGTCGTCTTCGACGAGCTGCGCAAATTCTACGGCCAGGGCTTCGCGTTCCTACGCACGCGCGACTACTTCCAGATGGCGGGCCGCGCCGGACGCCGCGGTATGGACAAAGAAGGCTACGTCTACTCGCGGATCAACCCGCATTTCATCCAGTACCCTTCGGTGTTGCGCGTGATCTACGGAAGCCCCGAAGCGATCGAGAGCCAGTTCAATTCCTGCTACGCAACGCTCCTCAACCTGTACGCGCAGTTCGGGGAAAAATTGATCGATATTTATCCGCGTTCGTTCCATTATTTCCAGTCGAACCGGAAGGACCGCCGGAAGGGCGTCGAAGCAATGGAGCGGAAGCTCGCGCTCCTCAAAGAGCTCGGCCACCTCGGTCCCGAAGGGCTTACGCTGAAGGGCGAGTTCGCCTCGTGGATGTACGGGTACGAACTTCTCTTGGCCGAGATGCTGGAAGGCGGGTATCTCGAGATGCTGGACGAGACACGGCTTTCCGCGCTCCTGGCCGCCCTCGTCTACGAACCGCGGAAGAACGCGACGGAGCCGAAGCTGGCCCCGCAGATCGCGGGCGTCGAGAAGAAGGCGATGTCGTACCTCGCGCGCATCCACCAACTCGAGGGCGCGCACAAAATCTATCCTCCGACGAAATTCCCCTACTTTCATCTCGCCCCGGCGATCGAAGCGTGGGTCGGCGGCGTTTCGTTCGCCGATCTCGGACGCCACACGGACGTCGACGAGGGAGAGATCATCCGCTACCTCCGCATGGTCATCCAGCTCCTCCGCCAGCTCAAGCAGGCGCCCCAGGTGAGCGAGCGCTTGCGCGCGACGGCGGATTCGGCCCTCAAAAAAATCGACCGGGACGTGGTGGACGCGGAGCGGCAGCTCAAAAACATGTGATCCGGACTAAAAAAAAGCGCGCCTCGGGAGAAAAGCCCGAGGCGCGCTTTTTTTCGTGGAGTTATTTCAGGAGGGGTTCGAGTTCGCCGTTTTCGTGCATCTCGTGCACGATATCGCAGCCGCCGATCAGCTTCCCGTTCACGAACACTTGCGGGAACGTCGGCCACTTCGAGTACTCCGGCAGTCCTGAGCGAATCTCCGGATTGGCCAGGATATCGACGGAATGGAATTCGGCCCCGAGCTTCCGGAAAAGCTCGACCGTCGCTTTCGAAAAGCCGCACTGGGGCGCCTCGGGCGTGCCTTTCACGAATATCACGATCTTGTGGGAATTAATTTCTTTTTCGATACGTTCGACGACGGGATTCGTGGCCATCATTTCTCCTTTTCGGTCGTTTAAGCGGGCCGGGTCTTGAGCTGGACGGCGTGGATGCGCCTGTCCATCTCGGGCGCGAGAATTTCGTGGATTGCGCGGTGCTGCTCCATGAGCCCCTTGCCCCGGAACGACTCGGAGACGACCTCGATGCGGAAATGATCGCTGGTTCCGGTCATGTCGCTCACGTTCACGGATGAACCGGGCAAGGCGGCCAGGATGAGGGCTTCGATCTCGAGTGGGCTGATCATGGGTTCACTCCCCGATTCTACACCAAACGCGCCGCGACGCAAAGGCCGCAGAGGGTGATATAATGCCCGCATGAAACGCCGTCTCGCCCTACTTCTCGCGCTCGGGGCGCTCCGGGCCTCGCTTCTTTTGGCGGCGGACGGACGCGACGAGGAGCTTTTACGCGCGCTCGCCGTGAACCGGACGCTGCTCGAGCGCTTCGAATCTGAATTCTCTCTCCTCGAGGGAGCCTCCCCTTCTCCCGTGGTCGTCGGCGAACTCGAAAACCTAAAAACGAAGATCCGCGCGCTTAAAGAGGAGTCCATGCGTCTCCAGGCGGACCTCACCCCCGAGGAGCAGGCACGCGATTTCCTGGAAGAGGTCGTTCGCGCGTCGGAGGGCGACCGCAAAACGAAGCTGAAGCGCTCCGAAGCCGCCGCCACCCGCGCCGGCACGCTCCACGAAAGGGGTCTGCGTCTTGTCGCCGAGCGCCGGCTCGACGAAGCCGCCTCGGTCTACGAAGAGATCACACTTCTCGATCCAGACGACGACCAGGCGTTCCTGATTCTGGGGCACGTGCGGCTTTTGGGAGGGCGTTACGAAAAAGCGGCGGAGGCGTTCGGGAACGCGATGCACATCGATCCGGAGAACGTGGGCGAGATCGTGCCGTTCTACGACAACCTCGTATTGCAATCGCCGGACGACGACCAGGCGCGTGCGAACCTGGGATACGCGCATCTTTTTACGGGGGACGTCCTGAAAGCGAGGGAGTGTTTCAAGGAAGCCCTCGACCAGAACCCGGAGAACCCGAGCGCGGCCAACGGCCTTTCGGTGATCGACGAGGGCTAGTCGCCCGAAGGCGAGCGCCGCATCGCCTTTTTGTCGGAATGCTTGCTCTTGGAATCGAGCATCTTGTTCTTCGCGCGTTTGGATCTCTTCCGTTTTTGGCGCCGGATCTTCTCGATCCGCTGCCTCTCCTCGCTCGCCGCTCCGTGCTTGGCCGCTTCCATTTTCTCGACCAGGATTCTTCGCGCTAAAAAACGATTGAGCGCCTGCGAACGCTCGCGCTGACAGCGCACCTCGGTTCCGCTGGGACGGTGCAGGAGCGTGACGCACGTGGAAACTTTATTGACGTTTTGTCCCCCGGGACCGGAGGAGCGGATGAATTTTTCTTCGAGGTCGGACTCGCGGATGCCGAGCCGTTCCATGCGACGCACCAGGTCCTCCGCCTTGCCGGGAGAGACCGGGAACGGGATCACTTCGCCTTCTGGAAGACCTTGCCGCGGTAGTAGCGCAGCTCTTCGATGGATTCGAGGATGTCGTCGGTGGCGCGGTGAGTCTGCTTCTTGAGTCGGGGCATTTTGTACGTCGGAGGGTACCACCGGCTCACGAGCTCCTTTACGGAGCTCACGTCGATCACCCGGTAATGCAGATAGGATTCGAGTTTCGGCATGTACTTCACGAGAAAGCGGCGGTCCTGCCAGATCGTGTTGCCGCAAAGCGGGGCGGCCCCCTTCGTGCAGTAGCTCTTCACAAACTTAAGCACTTCGGCTTCGGCCTTCTTGAGCGTGGTGGTCGAACGGCGGCAAGCTTCCGTGAGACCGGATTTGCCGTGATGCTGGCGGCTCCATAGCTCCATGCCCTTCAAAATTTTCTCGGAATGATGGACGGCGATCGACGGACCGACCGAAAGGATCTCGAGCTCGCTATTGGTGACAATCGCGCCGATCTCGAGGATCGTGCATTTCTGGGGATCGAGACCCGTCATCTCGAGATCGATCCAAACCAGATTGTCATCTTTGGGCTTAGGCTTTTCCATGAGGAACCTATTGTAGCGCATCGGCCGCGGAAATCGACTTATTTCCGCGATCGTAATCGGCGTCAAAAGTGTCCTCGGCAGTGAAGATAAACTGGTAAGCGAAAAGGCCGCGTAGAACCCGCGAGAGGACCACGTCGATCCAGTGGATCCAGCGCAGGAACGGAGAGCGGAACGCCGGGAACGTGTCGATGAGAGGAAGAGGCGTGGTGCGCGTCTCGAGAACCCTATAGTTCGCCTCCCGCAGGAGCTGGCGCGCCGTCGAAAGCGTGTAGAAATGAAGATGCGTTTTGTCGAGAATGCCTTTTTGCCCGTAATGGAAACGACCGAAAAGAAGCGAGAACCGCACCGACCAGTGCGCGACGTTCGGCAAGGACACGACGAGCCGCCCCCCTTCTTTCATGTAGCGCCGCGCCTCGCGGAGGGCGCGGTCCGGTTCCTTTAGGTGCTCGAGAACGTCCAGAAAAAGCACGCGGTCGAATTCCCGGCCCACAGGGAGGTCAATCCCGTCTTCGATGTCCCGCTGAATGATTTCGCAAGGAGGCTCGCCCTCGGGCTTCCGGCGGTCTATTCCGACGACGCGGTTCCCCTCTTTTTTCAGCTGACGCGCGAGCTCCCCCGGGCCGCACCCGAGATCGAGGATGGCGAGTCCCTTTGAGGGCGTCATCGCGATCACCTGGCCATGACTCGAATGACGGTCTTTCTTGAACGAATAAACCGGCTCCGGCCTTCGCCCGATCTCGTATTTGGGATAATTCCGCACGCCATTTTCGTGCAGCTTGTACTGAATCACCGACCGCGCGACGTCGAACGCGTATTTGAGCCCGTTGACGTGGCAAATCTCGTCGCCGTAATACGTCGGGATGGCCAGCTCCTTGATGCGGAGGCCTTTCGCACGGAACTGGACGATGATCTCCGTGTCGAAATGGAAATCGTTGGTGTTCTTTTCGAACGGGACGCGGGCGAGCGCCTGCACGCTGTAAAGGCGGTAACCCGAATGGAACTCCGAGAGGTCCATGCCGAGCATGCGATTCTCGAAGAACGTAAGGATCTTATTTCCGACGTATTTGTAGAGCGGCATGCCGCCCTTCAGCGCGGCGCCCTTCACCATCATGCGGGAGCCGAAGACCGCGTCGGCATCGTCCTGCTCGAGGGGAGCCAGAAGTTCAGGGAGAACCTCCGGAGCGTACTGCCCGTCGCCATGCAGGAGGACGACGACGTCGTATCCCTTCTCGATGCAGTAGCGGTAACACCGCTTCTGGTTGCCTCCGTAACCCAGATTGTGCGGGTTACGGTAAACGTGAAAGTTGGAGTACTGCGGGTTCTCCGAGCGCCACGCCTCCGCGACGCGGACGGTACCGTCCCGGCTTTCGTCGTCGAAAACGACGAACTCGGCGACCTTTTCTTTCACTTCGCGCGGAATACGGTCGAGTACGTTTCTAATCGTCGATTCGGCGTCGTAAGCGACGATGCAGATGATTATTTTTTTCAAAGGGATTGGAAGAGCTCGAGCTCCACGGTTTTTCCCGCCGGCGACCAAAGCACGATCGAGCTCGGTCGGATCTCGATGATCCGGTACCCCTCAATCACGTCGCCGACTTTGAGTACTTTTTCGTTCACCATCGCCAAAGGCGTGCGGTCGTCCCAGACGATGCCGCTCAAAGTGAGATTGGCGTTTCCGCTCGTCGAGACCTCCGCGCCCTGCGGCAGGAAAGGATCGCGGCCCCATTCGCGTGCCCAGATCGATTCCTGAGCGCCGATGGCCTTTTGATTCCGCCGGGCCGCGACGAGGAAAGAAAGATCCGACGGCACCGCCACCGCCGCGCTCGATCCGGGGGCCGACGCGCCGTTTTTGGGCAAAAAGCCTCGGCCCGCCAAGACCAGGAAAGTACCGACGAGCCCAATCGCGATGACGAGGTCCCGCTTGGATTTATCCATCAACTTCCCCGCTCGAGAAGAAACTGACGGTCAACTCGCACACGACGCCGGCGGGTGCCGGAGGCGTCGTCGCGTTCATGTGCCAGCGCTCCACGACGAAGAGACGCTTCGAGGAGCGCGACACTGAGTTCAGGAAATTTCCGATCGCCCGCGTGCCACCCTGAAGACGCATGGCTATCGGCAGCCGCTCGAGTTTCCGGCCGCCGATCTCGAGCGGAGTGCCAGCGTCTCCCGCGACCTGCTGGGGGGTCTCGGAACGGATCGCGAGCATGCGGACGTCGTTCTTCCGCGCTTCGTCCGAAAGCGCGTCGAGAAGGGACGGGATTTCGGCCAAACGCGTGAAACCGCTTCGAAAATCCGCGGCACCTTTTTGCAGACCGCCCAATTCCTGAGCGTTCAGCGCGTCGATGCCGCCCGTTCGCGCGGAGCGGATGTCCGCTGTGCGCGAAGTGAGCGACTCTTGTGCCGCCATCCGCCGGGAAGCGAGCTGGAGATAGACGAAAGCGAACATAGCTACGCACAGCACCGCGGCGGCACGGCCCATGAGAACGCGTCGGCGCGCGGGATCGGAAATAGGATTGCGGAAGCCGGTCAGCTTCATCAGGCGACTCCCGAGATCACGCAGCGGATCTCGAATTTCGATTTCGCGGAACCCTCGGGCCGACTGCTGTCCGTCAGGGTCACGTCCGCGAAGAACGGCGAAGCCATGAGATCCGAGATGAAGCGGGCGAGCACTTTCACGTCGCTTCCCTCGGCCGCGGCGACCGTACCCCGGATAAGGAGCAGGCCATCGTCGCGGTCGAAATCGACCCCCTCAAGATGGACCAAAGGCGGCGTGACGATGCTCAAGTATTTGAGAAGCGAGGGGTGGGAAACGTCCCCTTTCAGAGCCGAACGGACGAATTTCTGCTGTGTAGAAAGGTCGGCGAGGAGGGTCTTGAGCCGTTCAATCTCACGCCATTCCCCTTCGGATGCGGCGAGTTTCGCGCGCGTGGCCGCGAGCTCGGAGAAAGTCCAGGCGTCCAGAAGCGCGAGGCACGCCGCCGCGATCGTGAGCGTCACGCGCAGCGAAGCGCGGCGGGCCTTCGTGCGTTTAGATTCCTTGTATTCGACCGGAAGGAGGTCCATGGGCCCGCCGACGGTGAGTGCCGCGCCGATCGCCGATGCCATCGCCGGGAAGTCCGCGAACACCGCTTCACGGGTCCCCGGCAACGCGGCCGGCGCAACGAAGAGCCCCCGGTCAGGCACGGTCACGGGCATCCCCAAAAAACGGCCCATGAAACCGTCGAGCCCCTTCAGCCCGGTCGCGCCACCGGTAAAAAGAACCGCGCCGATAGGACGGGAGAATTTCTGGCTTTCGTAATAATCGGCCGATCGTTTGATTTCGGCGACCATCTTCTCGAGATACGGGCGCAGGAGCGGGATATGGGAAGCCTGGGGGTCGCTAACGCCTTCGCGAAGCTTGAACGCTTCGGCCTCTTCGGAACTGAATTTCACCTTGTCGGTGGCTCGCATGAAAGGCTGGGTCAGGGCCTCGGTGAAGAACTGGCCCCCGATCGGCACCGTGCGCGAAAGCATGTTCTTACCGTCACGCACAATGAGGACTCGCGCGGTCGTAAAACCGCCGTCGAAAACGAGGGTATCGAAAGCGGGATTCGAGACGGCTTTTTTGGCGAGCGCCGCGAGTGCGGCTTGTCCCGGCACAACGGCCGCGACGGAGAAACCGAGCCCCTTCACGAAGCGGATGCGTTCGGCGACCGTTTTTTTCTCGGCGTAAAAAATGCTGTAGAAGCGTTCGCGGCCGCCTTCGTCGCCCTCGCCGTCGGCCACTTGTTCGTAGGCGACTGAGTGATCCTCGCCGCTGACGGAGTATTTCTGGCTCATCTCCCAAAGGAACGCTTTACGGAGGTCCGCCTCCGGCATGTCAGGGAGAGAGAACTGGCGGAAGAGGATCCCTTCTTCCCAGGTGAGGATGGCGCGGGGCGCCGCCGGAAATTCCCAGGCATAGAGGGCTTTTTTGACGCGCGCGGCCGACTCGTCGCCGAGACCGTCGACGGGAACGCGGAGAGCGCCCCGAACGGCAGGCGCTCCGCCCGAAGCGTCGATCCAAAGGATCAGAATTTGGCCGCGCTTGAAATCGAAGACGAGCGCCTCGTTGGCCGGAGCGGCTTTCTTCATGGGGTTCATTCTAGAACAAGCCTCTTCATAACGCAATCCTCAACCGCCTTGAAACCAAGGGCTTAGAACCGTGCAGGGCCGCAAGACCGACGCCGAGCGCCGTCAAAAACGACACGGCGACCCCCGCGTAAAAAAGCGGCGGTTCGTACGACCATTCGACGCGGTGAAGCCCCGGGGGAACACGTACCGCGCGGAAAGCGTAGTTGGCGCGGTAAAGCTTCACCTTTCGGCCATCGATACGAACCTGCCATCCCGGATAATAGGAATCAGGAAAGAAAAGCCAGGGGCGGTCCGAGACCTCCGCCGTCATTACGACCTTCCCCGGCGCGTAGGAGGTGATACTGACGGAGTTCGGGCCCGAGGGTGCCGAAGGAACCGTCTCCGGCTCTTCTTCCAAGTAGATCCAGTCGCGGCCGTCGTAATGATGTGACAGCCTCCAGAGAAGAGCCTTTGGTCCGCTCGACCGCCTTGCCTCCGCCACGAGGTACGCAGACGGGAGGACGCTCTCGTTCCTGAAAAGCGTGCCGTACTCGCTCGTGGACACGGCCTTGAATTTCCGTCCGATGTCATTATGGCCGGACGCAACGTATTTGACGCCGATCCAATCCAGAAGCTGGAAACGGTCGGGGCGATTCGTCGTTCGCGGAGACCCTTCGGGAAAAATCTTCAAATTGATTATCTCGCGCTGGATGGCGGCCACACGTTTCAAAAAAATCGAATCGTAACCGATCGCGTTCGAAATGCGGTGCAGCAAGAGCGAATTCGGAGCCATGAGGAGGGAGAGCTCAGCGTGAATCTCTTCGAAATCGTCGCGCGTCGGAAACCACTGCCGTTGCACGGAAGAGGGCGAGGAAAGGACGCGGAAGACTCCCTCGTCTTTTTTTAAAACTTTCAAAGCGGGCGGCTCCGGATAGAGACGTGCCCGCTCGACGGTGGGTTCGAACGCATTGGCTGCGAAGAGATCCGCACCTACGACCACTGCGAGGAAGACGCCTAGAACCGCCGCACGCGGTCTCACGTGCACGGAAGAGAGATACGCGGCGAAAGCGAGAGCGGCGAAGAGGCACGATCTGCCCAGGTTCGTCACCGCCGGCTCGATGAAAGCGGAAACGGCCTCGGGCGGGCGCGTCCGGCACCAGCCAGCCGCCTGAAGGGCGGACGCCAGCGCATCGGAGATAGGCCCGGCGTAAAGGGATGTCACGATCGCCGCGCAGGAAAGAAGAAACAAAACGAAGGTCCTGAGCGGGAGCCGCCGGGGGTTCCCGGACCGCGAAAGGATACTGTCGACGCCGAACGCCGCCAGACACGCGGCCGCGAAAGAAAAGAGGAAGAAAAACCGGACGGGATACCTGATGAAGGAGAAAAAAGGCATCACTTCACGGAGAATGGGATAAAGCGGAGCGTTCTTTCCCAGCGCGAGAGCGAGTCCGAGGAGCGCGAGTCCCACATGAAGAGACACGGTGCGCTCCCTGATAAGTCGTGACCCGAGCGCCGCGAGCACCAGGACCGATGCGCCCATGTAATAGTTTTCGAGCCAGCTCTGTCGGGCCCAGTAACTGAAGAGACCGATGCTCAAATCTCCGAAAAACGGAACAGCGACTCCCGCGAGGTCGCGCAAAGGCATGCTCCACATCGTCGACTCGCCGTACCCCATCCCCGCCCGCGTCGACTGGGACAATAATTCCGCGAAGAGAAAGAGCTGGAAAGCACCGAGTCCCGCAAAAATCGCCGCCACGCCCGCCAAGTGCGCAAGCGGGCGTATGCTCAAACGTCCGGCGGCGACGCTCCCCTCGACCGACCGCAAGACCGCGTAGAACCCCAAGACAAGGAATGTCGCGAAGCAAACGGCGGGATCTCCTGCCAGATATTGGACGAGGAGGACGGCCGCCGCCAACGCGCGGGGAAGGATTCCCCCGCGTCGCATCGAACGGCGGTACGCCCAAAGGACCAGCGGGAACCACGCGCATGCCTGCAGGGCGATCGTCAAATTAACGGAGGAGAGCATGTAACCGCTCGCGCCGTACGCGGCGCCGCCGATAAAAGCAGCCGCGAACGACGATCCGCACGAGCGCAGCCAGACGTACGTGAAAAAAGCTGCGGCCGCGAGATGCAGGAGGATCTGCCAGTTGAACGCCGTCGTGTAATCGCCTAAGAAATAAATGAACGACCCGGGATAAAGAACGCAGGACTGCACGTTCGCGAAAAAAGGGACGCCGAAATCCGTGAACGGATTCCAGAGCGGGAAGGATCCGCGCGAAAGCTCTTCATGCGCGTAGTGCCACACAGGGTAATAATAACGGTGGATGTCGCGCTTGATGAAGGAGTGACCGCCGAAAAGGACTTGGGCGAACGCGACGGAGAACATCGCGAGATAACAAAAAAAGACTAGGGGGAGAAGATTTCTCCCCCTAGTCTTCGAGAAGTCGCGGTAAATGACCTTTTACCAGCTGGAAACGGTCGGAGAACTCACGGTGCTGTCGACGTAAGCGCCGGCCTGGCCACTCGACGTGATGTACCAGTAGGCCTTCGCGGGCGCGTCGAAACCCGTGCCCGTGGGAGCCGCGGCCACCGCTTCGACGGCACGGATGGACGTGACCGAGTTGAGCGGCAACTGGTTGTCCGCGAACATCGTGGCGTTGACGGCGGCCGGGAAAGTCGCAGCCGCACCGGCCGTGGCGCTTTTCGCGTACTCGATCGCGAGCACAGAACGCAGGGCGCCTAATCCGCCGCGCGCCGAGGCTTCTTTCGCGTTCCGCGAAAGATCGACGAATTTCGGCAACGCGATCGCGGCGAGAATGCCGATGATCGCGACGACCATGATCAATTCGATAAGGGTGAAGCCCTGCTGGCCTGTTTTCTTCATCGCGACTCCTTATTTAAAAAATTTAATAAAGACTTACTTTGATTGAAGTATACATGGAGTTGACTAAACTTGTCAATTCCCCCTTTAAGATTGGACGACGTTTATCATATTCCAAAGCGGTAAAAAGACACCTAAAGCCAGCAAGGTCACGAGCCCGCCTATCACGAAAATGAGCATTGGCTCAATCAACGTCGTCAGGTTCTTCATCATGTACCGGGCCTGCTCCTGATAATAGTCGGCCACGTACCGTAGGAGCTCCTCAGTCTTACCGCTTTGCTCGCCGACGGCCACCATCTGGTAGACCATCGGCGTAAAGAGCCCGCACCGCCGCATCGGGTCCGACATGCCCCTTCCCTCGTTCACGCTCTCTTGGATGCCGATCACCGCTTTCCGGATGACGGAGTTTCGAACGGTGTCGGCCACCAGTTGAAGCGACTGCATAATCGGCACGCCGCTGGCCAGGAGCTCTCCCAGCACGCGCGTGAAGCGGCTCATCATGATGTTGAACATCAGCGGCCCAAACACCGGAACTTTGAGTGTCACGTAGTCCCAGCGATACCGTCCCGCCGGCGTGTTCACAAGATATCGGAACGCGAAGACGGCGGCGGCTGTGCCCAGAATGAGCAATATCCATTCATGGCGAATCGCGTGGTTGATGCCCAGGAGAATCCGGGTCGGCAACGGTAGGTCGCTCGAAAACTGGGTGTATAGCCCACTGAAGCGCGGAATGACGAAAGTGACCATGCCGAAGAAAGCGATGATGAGGCTCGCGAACGTGATCATGGGGTAGCGGGTCGCCGTTTTCACGCGCTCGCGCGTTTCGGCCTCGAACTCCCCCATTTCGGCCAGGTGGTAAAGCACCTCGTCGAGTTTACCCGAGGCTTCGCCGGCCCTCACCATGTTCACGAAGAGCAGGTCGAACGTTTCCGGGTGCCGGGAAAGCGTCGTAGAGAACGCGTCGCCCGATTCCAGGTCACGCACGAGCTGCGCGAGGATGCGCTTGAACGCCTTGCTTTTGGTCTGCTCCCTCAGGGAGTTCAAGCTGTTCACGAGCGGGACGCCCGCTTTTTGGAGGGTCCAGAGCTGACGCGTGAAAATGTTTCTCTCCTGGAGCTTCACTTCGGGACCGAAAAGCCGAGCCACCGAAAAATCGGTCCCGGCAGAAGACGAAGACCTCTCGACGGTGATCGGGATAAAGCCCTGTTTCGCGAGTTCCTCCGACGCCCCCCGCTCGGAAGGCGCTTCGAGGACGCCCGACACCGCGCGGCCCTGGCGGTCCCTCGCTTTATACCTGAAATTCGCCATCGGTTTCCCCTTTCATATCGTCACCGAAAGTTCCCGCAGATCCTTGATCTCGACCGCCGATTTGAACGGCATCTGACCCTGATACCGGGCGATCTCGCCTGCGCCCGACTGCGCGCGGTACGCGATCTGAACGCGGTGAATGTTGCCGAGCGTAGCTGCAGCGGGAACGAATTCGGTGCCTGCGATGTTGAAGTAACGGAAGAACGCGAGCGCCGCCGCGCTGTTGTTCTCGGTCCGGATCACGTCGACGTCCGAGTTCGCCGCCATGTTGACGGGGATGACCTGATTCGCGGGCCCTCCACTCACCGTGCGCCGGACGAGAAGCGTCACCGGGTCGTAGGTCAGCGTGACGGTCCGAAGCGTGGCGGGCGCGTCGAAATAGGTGTAGGTCAACGACGCGGACGTCGCGGCCGTGATCGGAGAAACGGCGGCGTAACGCGGTGACGGCGTCGCATAGCGAAGGCCTCGCGCAAACCGGTCGCCGTCGATGATCGTGTCCATGAGATCAGCTCCTTGCGACTGCACGTTTTGCCTGTTGGGCAGGTACATCACGTTGGCGAACTGCGGAATCAGAAGCCCGATGAAAGCCGTGGCCAGGACGCCCGATATCGCGACGACGACGAGAAGCTCGATAAGCGTGAAGCCGCGCCGGTCCGTGTTCACGTCCCCGTCCCGTAAGTCACGTTGCTCTGCCGGTAAGTCCAGAGACGCGCCACCGGAGCTGCGAAAGCGGCGTCGGCGGTCCGCGCGACCTGGATTTCGACCTGGCGCAGCACGTTCGTGCCGGAAGTGGCGAGGGCCGTCACGATGCGCCGCGCGCGAAACCCTCCGAAAGCGGCATCTGCTGCAAAATTAGTGGTCGCCGGTGGGAGCGCCGCGAAAGCGACGTTGTTCGACTCCGCCATGTAGCGTTGGGCGAGATAGATCGACACGACCTGATCGCGCATCTGAACGGACTGCCGCGCGTGCTGGGCGGAAAAAAGGACCATGCCACCGACGACGATCGAGCCCACGGCGATGATCATCACCATTTCGATGAGCGTAAACCCGCGGCGGTTCACGGAACCCCCTTCTCGATCGTGTCCAAACCGATGATTTCCATGCGCGCCGCGCCCACGGCCGAAACGGTCGCCCGAAGAGTCTGCATAATCCTGAAAACTCCCGCGACGTTCGTGCCCCCCGAGGACGTCACGCTGAAGGTCCGCAGCGGCGTGGGTGCCACGGCCGGCGTGCCGTTCCAATAAAGCACGTTGTGCGTGCGGGAATCGCGCGTGGCGACGTCGTCGTTGAAAACCCATTCGACGTTCACCGTCGCCGTCGTAGGCAGCGCGCCGTTTCCGTTCCATTCGAGGAACGTGTTGATATTGGATGCCTCGTCCCCGGGATTGGTCGTCCCTCCCCAGATGCCGTTGGCCGCCAGACTCGTCAACGTCACCGCTGTCTCGACGCCGTTGCCCACCCCGCCCGGGTTGTTCAGGACGAGAACGTTGTTCAGGCGGATCGTCCGCAGGGACCCCAAAGACGCCGGCGGATTCGCCGTCCAGGAAACGCGCACCGCGCGGACCGTCAGAGTCGCGGCCGTACTGATGTTCCGGATGCGCCAGCGCCTCAGTTGGGGCCGGGTACCGACCAGCGCCCACTGCGTCCGCCGGTTCGCCGGCGCGCCCAGCATCGTCTCGTTGAACGTGAAATAGGCGAAATTCGCCTGCACGCCCGCCTTGTAGGCGCGCTGCGTGCCGGGGATCGAAGTCGGGCCGATCGTCGCGTAGCGGCGGTTCAGCTTGGCGGCGTTCGAGATTTGAAAATTGTGGAGTGCCTGGAGGACTCCCGCTTGCGCGACGTGATAGGCGTGGAGACGGTCCATCCGTTGTTGGGTCTGGCGGCCCGCGATCAGGTACATCGCCGAGATGCCGCCGAGGGCGATTGTCGCGAACGCGATCAAAAAAATCAGGATGATCAGCCCGAAACCCCGCTCTCTTCGCTCCGGAGCGCTCAAGCTCAATCCTCCTCCAGCGTCGCCTTCAAGACTTCTTCGAGCGTCGTAATACCTTTCTCGGCTTTTCGGATACCGTCGGCGCGCATCGAGATCATCCCCGCCTTGACGGCCTGAGCCTTGATCTCGGATGCCGGAGCGCGCGCGATGACGAGCTTTCGGACGAGTTCGTCGACCACGAGAAGCTCGTAGATGCCGACGCGGCGGTCGTGCCCCGTGTTTTTGCACGTGCTGCAGCCTTTGCCGCGGTAAAAAGTGGCTTCGGGCTTTACGCCCAGTTTCTGCGCCGAGTCGGGATCGACTTTGTACGGCTCCTTACACTTCTGACAGATCGTGCGAACGAGGCGCTGTCCCAGCACCCCGATGACGGCGCTCGAGATGAGGAACGGTTCGACTTCCATGTCGACCAGACGCGCGACGGCGCCCGCCGAATCGTTGGTGTGAATCGTCGAGAAAACCAGATGGCCCGTGAGCGCGGCCTGGACCGCGACGTCCGCCGTTTCCGCGTCGCGGATTTCGCCGACGAGGATCACGTCTGGATCCTGACGTAGAATGCTCCGGAGCCCATTGGCGAACGTGAGGCCCGCCTTGGGGTTCACCTGAGTCTGACGTACGAGCGAAAGTTGGTATTCGACCGGGTCCTCGATAGTGATGATGTTCTTTTCCATCGTGTTGATCGTGTTGATGGCAGAGTAAAGGGTGGTGGTTTTACCGGCGCCGGTGGGACCGGTGACGAGGATCATCCCGTAGGGTTTACGGATCAGCACGTCGAAGCGTTTCATGACGTCGCTTTCGAAGCCTAGATCGGCGAGGCCGAGCACGACCTTAGACTGCTCAAGGAGACGCATGACGATGTTTTCCCCGTGCATCGTCGGGAAGGTCGAAACGCGGATGTCGAGCTCGCGGTCTTGGATGCGTAGACGGATCTTGCCGTCCTGCGGTTTGCGGGTCTCCGCGATGTCGAGTTTGGACATGATCTTCACGCGCGAGGCGACGGCCAGGTGAAACTTCTTCGGTAGCCGCGACGACTCGTGCATCACGCCGTCCACGCGGTTACGGATGCGGAGAATGTCTTCTTCGGGTTCGATGTGGATGTCGCTCGCCTTCTCGTCGAGCGCTTTCATGATAAGGAGGTTGACGAGCTTGATGACCGGCGCCTCGCCCGCGGCCTTCCCGATGTCTTCCATCGTGGGCTGTACGTCGTCAATCGTCTGCGCTTCCGGCGCGCCTTCAATGCTCTTTGTGACCTCGGCGAGATTCCCGCCGACGCCGTACGACTGGTCGATCGCTCTCTTAATGGTGTCGCGGGTGCTCATGACGACTTCGACGTCGCAACCCGCGGCCGAACGGACTTCGTCGAGCGCGAGGATATTGAGCGGTTCGGCGGTGGCGATGGTGAGGGTGTGGGCGACACGGAAGACGGGCATGATCATGTAGGTCCGCGCGATCTTTTCGGGGACGAGTTTCACGACCGCGTCGTCGATCAGGTATTCCTCGAGATCGAGGAACGTGACGCCCAGCACGTCCGCTTCGGCCACGAGCACGTCGTCCTCTTGGGCGAGGCCGAGCCGGAGAACTCCGTCCTTGAAAGGTGCCTTCGTGCGCACGCTTTCGGCGACCGCGCGCTTCGACTGCTCTTCGGTGAGCAGTCCGCGCGTCACGAGCTCCGTTTTCAGTTTCTCGTCGTGGGCTTTCATCAGATCACTGCGGGAAGATGATTCGCTTGTCTTCCCGGCGCTCCTGCTTCTCGATCACCGAACGGATGAGCGCCGTGTCCTCGGCCGAAATTTTCTCAAACTGGATACCGAGACGGTAGCGCCGGTTCGACACCTGGCGAGACGTCCGCACGACACCCATGATCTTCGAGGGATGAGACTTCTTCGTCCGCTCCTCCGGCGGCAAAAGAAGCGCGCGGTCGAGGAAGATGTTGAGCTTCACGCCTACGGGCAGAAAACTCGAGCTTTCGAGCCCGCAGCCGCCGGCCGAAAGATCGAGAAGCTTCGACGTGACGGTCTTTTCCTTCAAACGGACGTCTTTCTTCGAGGATCGATTCAGACGAAACGAGGCCTGCGACTCGAACTGAACTCTTAAAAGCTTGCGGCTGTTCCAAACGAAATCACCCATAGGTCCAATCCCCCGGTATTTTTGACCTGGAGCTAGGATACATTAAAAAACATAAAAAAGCAAACAATAGTAAGTATTGCTATATTCTATTTACTTATTCCGCATTTAAATGAGTCACCCCCCGCCAAAGAAAAAAAAGTACAAGACCTTGTGGGTCTTGCACTTAAAGGGTAATTGGTGGAGGCGGGCCGTTTCTTCGGCGCAGTAAACTAGTGGTATTCGTCTCCAAGACAATTTTACCATTGGGCCGGTAGGCTTCCAATCTATTTCGGCTGAATGTAAAAAACGCTCACGAAGACGGATGCGGTCATGTGAATTGCCTGACTCGAGTATCGTCCTGGCATCGCGGGTTTGGACAAGAAACTGCTCAGCCTCTTTTTCGGCATTAAACACTGTACGGCCATTGCCAGCGACCACAAGCTCTGCATACTCTTTTTCGAGAGCCCGCTTGTGGGCATTTAGCTCCCGCACACGCTCTTCAGGTATCTGTCGATCAAACTTGGAATACGCTTCGGCTAATTTTTCGATCTCCTGCCGAAGTTTTGTCAGAGTCTTTTCAACTTCGCGGAGACGGTCCGGCGTCGAGTCGAGATATTCTTGAACACGGTTTTTGAAGAGGGTTCGAACGTGCGAGAAATCGACGAACTTCGAAGCGCGCTTCAGGATACCGGCAATGACTACATCATCGATCGCCTGGCGTTTAATCATTGGTTGCGCCGAACGCGCGTGCGTGCCCCTGCTTACGTCGCCGCTACAGCGGTAATACTCATAAAATGCAAGCTCGCCAGTCGCTTTCAAAGTTTTATTATAACGGTGGCCAAAACAGCGGTTTCCGCAAGAAACACATTTAAGACCACCAGCCATCAAGTATTTTGCGTGATTGCCGCGCTTCCATGTGCCACGCTTTTGATACCGGCTCTGGAGCCTGTCAAAGGTTTCGGGGTCTATAATCACAGGGACGGCATTCTCTTTAACCACCCACTCCTCTGCGGGCTTGGTTCTGTCGACATATACGCCTTCGGAATGCTTAAACTCTTCAAGCCCTGAACGGATTTTACCGATCTCTATCGTGCCCTGACCTTCGAGCTTCCAGTCAAAACAATCCACTCGCGCTTTTTTATTCCAGCGGTAGATGCCCTTATACACAGGATTCCGAAGCATGGCCGCAATAGTGCCGGCCGGCCAACGACCGTCGACGTTCTGATTCTGACTAAGCTCATTTCTTTTTTGCGCTGCTTCAGACGGAGGTATGCCTTTTTTATTGAGGTGCGTAGCGATACGTTTATGCCCCCAACCTTTTTCTGCAAGCGTGAAGATCTCGCGCACAATGGCTGCTTCTTTTTTATGAATCTCGAGCGCGATAAAACCTCCGTTACGCACCGCGCGATAACCGTACGGCGCGATGCCACCAAGCCAGCTACCGGCTTTTGCCTTCCGGTACATACCCTGGATTGTCTTGCGCGCAAGTTCGCGCGAGTACTCCTCGGCCATCACATTAGCGACCTGCTTGTAAATCTTGTCGCCCATGCCGCCATCGTTCTTCAGATTCGTAAAGTGAAGGTCCACACCCGCGTCTTCTAGCTCAGCTTCATATCGTCCAGCCTCAGTAATGTTGCGCATGAAGCGATCGTAAGCGTCGAAAATAATCGCTTTGAATTGACAGCCTGGGGACGTGGCATCACGAACCATTTGTTTAAAAACCTTACGCTTGCGGATGGATTTGCCTGAAACAGGTTCTTCATACCATTTCAGGATTTGGATGCCCCTGCGCTTGGCATAATCGGTTATAGAGGTCTTCTGACGGTCAAAAGAGCCCTCTTGCCGCTCGACACCGTCTTGATCGGTTCCGGATGTAGACTTTCGGCAGTATGCTATTGCTTTAATTGTTGCGTTCATAAGGACGTCCTTTGAATGCGCGGCGTAACCCACGGCTTGGTGAGAATCGTCTGCCAATTACCCTGAATTGTCGGAGTAAAGTCGCCGGTGTAATGCCCTAAAATAACTACCTGATATTTCTTCATAACGTCGCTGATGACTTCAAACGCTTTGAACAACTCGTCATACGTTGGGTTTGGTCTCGGAGCCTTAGCCGTATGAGCAACATAATCGTTTCGAAACTGAATAATTTTTGAGCACGGCGCTTCAGATGTTAGACGAGAAATATCTTTGTCGATGTCGACTACCTTGAATGCGCGACCACCATCTTTCTTCTTGAGAGCATGTAAGAACTTAACCATGCTTTTTGAATCACCGCACACATCGCAGAAGCGGCCAACGGTCACGACCATGTCAGTCGTGGATGAGTTCAAAATCCAAAGCAGGTAAGTAGTGTCCAGACCCTTATCCTTGTTTGGCAGGAGGACGGTGTCGCGCGTGAATTTAAAAAGATAGAGATTGTGAAATAACCCGATAACTTCTTTTCGCAACTCCACCAGCCATTCCTTCAGGTCGGTCGAATACTTAATTTCTGATTTGCTCATGCTCTGCTCCGATACAGCTTAAGCTCACTCTTTTTTATGAGCCATTGCCGGCCGACCATTTCGGCTTTTATACGTTTCTCGGTTATAGCTTTTCGGACCGCCTGATCTGTTACACCGGCGCTTTTTGCAAATTCGGGAACCGTCAAATAGTTGTTAATGTCAGCCATGCCTTTATTATTGATCCGTGGTTGCTTTAGCGCAACTAATAAATGCGTCATATGGGACGTTTTACCTTCATCAACACGCCAGCCCGTATCGTCACCTTTTTCGCTAATCCTTTAAGCCGTTGTCACTTACAAAAAGACCGCAAACTACGCTATCCTGCCACTGACAGAAGACCGGCGGATCTCAGAGCCAGACACAGTTTTTCACGCTGTATCGGCGAAAGCATTTCGATGAAACTGGCTGCAGAACCACCCACGACCAGCGTATTTTGCCTTGGGGCGAGTTCCTTTGCGCGATCCCTCCAGAATTGGTCATGTTTCTCAAGATAAGCAAGCGCGGCACGCCAATCGCCCTTTAAAGCCGCTTTGTATAGCGCGTCCTCGACCAGGACGATCCTTGACTGCTTCGTCCGCCGAACGCGGTCGGCAAAGCCGGGAACCTCACGCTTCCAACGGTACAGGGTCGAATAGTCTATTCCTGCGCTTTGGGCTGCCGATACTTCCGCGGCACCGGCCAACAACGCTTCGAGGATTTTTGGGATAACGGCGTCTTTGTCGTACATTTCTCCCTCTGAGGCAACCTTTCATTCCTTTCATTTCTCGCGCCGGGCTTGACGCACTTGACGCGCTTTTCCTTTTTCATTTCTATATTTTTCATTAATTAATAAAATAATCTTCCATAAGGGTATAAAGAGAAAGTGCGTCAAGTGCGACACAACCAGTGCTCCTCATCCGACGCTCCCGGATCGTGAAAACCGCATAATCATCTCCTGATCAACCTCTCCCGAAAACGAGATGCCGTTCCAGACGCGGATGCCACCATCGCGGTCGTCTTTAGATCCGAAGCCTGGAACGGCTTTCCTAAGGAGAGACGAAAACTTATTTGAGGCAAATGGTCTTTTGCCGTTCTGCTCACACCATTCCTTATAAGCCGCGTAAACAGCGCCCTTCGTGAGCAGGCCAAGCTCGGCCTCTTCCAGCCACTGTTCAGCGAAAGCCATGACCGTATTATTTTCACGTTTGAACTTCATGACTGCCGCACGGAGCACCTCCGAGTCCGGGAACCGGCCATCCTTGCGCAGATCCAAGAGACCGCTCAGCATCCAGAGAAAGATCCCATCGCGCTCGATCAGAAGCCGTTCACGTAGATCACGCTGCTGCTCCTTCTCTTGGAACGTGCGCGTAAACTCGACGACAAGGATTCGGCGATAGAAAGCGTGCGTGCGATCCTCGATAAGTGGGATCTCATTCATTGAAAAAATAAGCCGCGCGATCGAAAAAAACTTCACGGGGTGTTGGAACTTACGGTCTGCAGTGATTGAATCTTCACCGGAGAGCTTCTTTACGAGCGCGTCAGCGACTGCGTTCTTTGCGTTGATTTCAGATGAGATGTTAACAAGTTTGTTCTGCAACTCGGAAAGGTAAAAAGGATTCACGAGCTGGTCGATTGCAACGCTCGAATAGTTGTCGTGACCAAGTATCCCCATGAGAACGCCTAAGGCGAGGCTTTTCCCATTCGCACCTTCACCAATCAGGACGAGGATCTTCTGAAAAGATTGGTCGGGTATGAGACACAGACCAAAAAAACGGCGCAGGATCTCAATTTTCTCGCCACGCACCTTTTCGTCATCGTTTGTGAAAATATCACTCAAAGTATTCTTCCAGAGTGGGCATTCAGCCGTGACATCGTATTTCGCGTTGAACTGCATTGTAAAGTGCGCGTCCGGGCTATGGGGCGACAGCTTCATTGTCGAAAGATCAAACAGACCATTCTCGACGTTGAGGATGTCCTTGGATTTATTGAGTTGGCTGTTCGGTTGAATCCTCAATAGAACGTCGCGAATTGCATCTTCGATCTCAGCTCGCAACGCACGCTTCGCCTCTATTGGCTTGCCATCGAGAAGGCCAGTCGCCTTCTGATAAGAACGAATACCGCATCGGATCTCAACGGAAAGCATCTCTCTTGAGAGTGCGCGGTAGAATCCGCCCTTGTCATAGCGATAGAACCCATCGTTGGGAATATAGATAATTGGCGTCTGGATATTGGTATCGAGGATATGTCGTGCAACAAGTTCGTAGAAATCCACACCTTTTTTTGATGAGTGGTCTTTCTTCCATTCACTCCACCAAGCCCGTATGCCCTTGAAGTGTTTCCTATCGGAAGTGTTTGTCCTGGGAAGCGAAAAAAACGCTTCGATCGGCCGTGTTAGAAGAAAATCGTCTAGTCCGATCTTTTCGCCATCAAAGCCATCCGGAAGTAACACGAATTCAACGATAGCGCCGCGTGCTTCAAGTTCCTTACCGAGGGCGTAAAGCGCCTTTCTCAAATCTTCTTTACCAGGCAGCCAGGTATCAGAGTCAAAGCAGATAATACATGCACGACCAGCCCACGCGATAAGATCCATGTCAGCTATCGCAATGCCTGCCTTCAGCCAGGACCATACACCAGAAACTCCAATAACCACACCAAGCCCTTCTTGCCATGCCTTCAAAACTTTTTTCTCTCCTTCGCCGATTATGATTGTCACGGATACGTCCTGCAAAAGATCGGTCGAGACGGATTTTGGGATGTACAAATGATTCGCGGTGCCGATGGGTTGAGAATATTTTTTATATTTACCATCTTTCATCAGAACGGGGGGATAAAGACGTACGCGCGAAAACGGCTCGCACTCGCTTAGGTGATGATATGGAAACTCGAGTATGCAGCGGATCTTGTTTACATGATAAGGCTCAATTTTTGTAAACTCGTCCGGAGGAACCACGCGCAAACCATTCTCAGCGACTATGCGCTCATTAAGACCACTTTTTAGCAGATCCTCCTGAATATCTTTAGGAAAGTCCGCAAAGCTCACTTGACCACCTCAGTTTTTATAACCGGTGGCTGCGATGTGCTTATGTTTTTAAGCCACACCTCAAAAAGCATATCAGCGAACAGACTTTCAATTTCTTGGATTTCATCGATGCCAATCGTCTCATTAGCCTCGGTTTCGAGAACCTCGACAACATGATCACGATGCATGGCAGCCCTCTTTTTTTACAATTGCCGAAGAGGGGGCCTCAAGAATAATGCTTAACGCAGCGACTGTTTCTGGAGAGACTAAATATTTACCTTCTAGCAGCTGATAAAACTGAGGGGCAGATATTCGAAGACGGCGGGCAACTTGATTTTGACGAAGCTTTTTTTGTCGAATTAGAACTCGAACTGCTTCGCCATTGAGATAAGATTTAAATAAAAAAACTGGATCAGTAGACATACTAAACTCCTTGAGTTCGTATGTATCTAATCCAGCTTTACGTCATGGGTCCATTTGCACATGTCCCATGCTGCGTTGTCGCGCCATGGCGCCGCTTTTAAACGGCGCTGGTTCCAGTCCCTATCCGGGGCCCGGGAGCGATACAAAATTAATTCATTTTAATGAGCTACTTTAAGTTTACTAAAGAAAAAATTATTTTGCAAGTCTTTTTTAAAATTTTGCTATTATTCAAATTTCCATTTAATCCAGCTCAGTAGATTAGCTTCTACTTCCTGTACTTGAATAGCATGACGGCATTGATCGCCACATTCCAATTGACCAGGAATAGGAAAATCTCTTTCTTTCCAAGGGTTGCCTTGAAGGGCCTGCTTGCAATCCTCACAATTTTCTTGATCTTCAACGCCAACAAAGTTAAAAGTCTTTATTTTTTTATTTGAGAAAATAAAAGTGAGGGCCTTCGCAACAAACAAAAGAAGGGCGTAAATGGCTGTTAAAAATAACGCTATTAAATTAACGTTTTGTATCTTTTTTCGGCGTCCGATAAATCACCAGCAATCTAAGAGTTAAATTCTTTTGTATTAGGCGCGTTCTACCTGATAGGAAGTAAGGGCTCCATTTTCAAAATACACGTAAAGATCGCCATAATATAGCCACTGTTCATGAACACCCCAGGCTCCGACTGTTTTATTTATCTTGTAGGGCTTGGCTATGGATGTAATTGTCTGCTCTTGCGTCATGCCGACTATTATCGTCCCTTCTGTTATGGCCTTCTTAATTGGATCAGGCCACTCCGGGTGATTTGTAACCGCCAGTAATCGCTTATCCTCTCTGTTGGTGACGTTCCTTGAGGCAAAATCTCCAACTGTTGCGCAGCCGCTTATCAAGACAATCAAAGACGGTAAGATCCATAGTTTCTTCATGGCACCCCTTCCGATATTATTTTAGAGTTAAAGCCTCTTCGCAATTCGGACAATACATCATGTGCTCGTCAAAACTCTGAGAGCATTTCTTACAAAATCTCGTTAAATTTACAGACAAACCAGACGACCTAGATTCGCCGTTCCTAGCATAGCCACCGTCATTCTTGGCGTATCCAGTTTCGGCAAGCGCCCAAACAAGAGCCACAACCCATCCTATAAAAGTCCAGCCTAGAAGCAGGTTAAGAGCAATGATCGCCCCTTTACGAGATGTGTCTCGCATAAATGCGACTATGCTTGGCAATAAATAAATCAGGACTAGAAATACAAAGAGTATAAACCCGCCCATTCGATCCCCCGTTTTGAGGTTATTTTAACCGCTTGGCCTAGGAATATCAACAGATAACACGAAGTAGCACTTCGTGGTCAATTTTAAATTATGCCGTGATAATTGACATATGAACATACCAAAAATTCGACTTCAATTAGCCGCGAAGCTGAGAGGGGAAAGACTGAGGGCAAAACTCACGCAAGAAAATATTGCGGAGCTTATAGGGGTGAGTGCTCGGTATTATCAGATGTTAGAGTCGAAAAAACCTACTGCCGTAAAAATTGATACGATTGAAAAACTAGCCAAAGCTTTCAAAATCCCCGCCTGGAAACTTCTGCAGTTCAAAGATTAAAATTTTATCTGCTGCCGGGAAGCAGTTTAAAACGTTCCCCAATACCAGCTCGAGCGGTAGACCGGAATATTGTTCATGCCAGTCCAGGCGTGAGACTCCCACATAAGAGCCTTTGTTGTGGCGTCTAACTTGGCTTCCTCTGCAAGAACGTTAAAGACTTCCGGGGTGATATAAGTGGCGTAGTTTTCTTCTCTGATAGTGCAGAGTTTGGCCGCACGATTGGCCGCACGCCCGACCCACACTAAGTCATTGGAATTTCGGACTCCGGTTTTCGCAACGAAAAGGCTGCTCGTGTCGATACCGACCACGTGACGGATGGTAAAAGCCGTGTCGGGATATGCAACTTTCAAAGAGGCGTTGGCATCGACGACAACTCGGTTGATCTGCAGGGCGCTTTTCGCGGCAGAGGTATTTTTTGACTTCCCGATGTAAGCCGCCATAACTCGATCGCCGTCAAAAGCAATGATCTCGCCACCGTTATTCCGAATCACTCGACAGGCACCGATCAAAAAAGCCTTGTAGACTTCGGCAGCAAATTCTGGCGTTTTGCTCTCAACCATCCCTGTTGAGTCGACCAGATCAGCGTACAGAACCGTTCCATCCAACTTAACGCCATCGTTGCTCAACTTTAGATCTTCCGCTTCAGGAATTTTTTCGCCGTCCCTTGTTTCCCACTTATCTCTTAAAATTTTTCGGATTTCGTCAGCGATCTCTTCCGAAGAGTACCGCTTAGAGGGTGCTGGTGCTTCCTTTTCAAGAAGGCCAGTTAAAAGCGTCTTTCTTGGCGGCGGCGCAGGTTGACCCAAAATATTAAGAAGTGTTAGATAGTCGAGCTTAGGCGTGTGTTTCAACAACGGTAAATTAAAAAAATTGAACGGGTCGTTGGTCATTTTAAAAACTCCTTCGCGACAAGACCTATAAGGACTGCCGAAAGGTAACTCGCCATGGTGCCGATCAGCATGTACTCGACGGCCTTTTTTTGTTTGCCTGGTTCGGCTGGAATTCGATAACCAATTACCGCTGTCTTGGTCGCAAAAATAAACACTGTTTCGGCCGTGTAGCCAAGCAGGACAAATAATGCGATCAGAGCACGTTCGATAAATCCGATCCAAACGCCACTGCGGTCCCGCTTTGAATTGCCGGACAATCTGAGCATGAGAACCGTCGGAACATGACCGATAAGCGCGGCCGAGAGAAGCGCGGCACTTACGAATACTCCTTTTTCTATGATGGGACTGGCTAAGATCGCAAGATCAGACATGCGCGACCACCCATTTGGGAATGAAAAAAAATACAGGGACTACGCCGGTACGAGCGCGCAGTCCCTGTATTCGTAACATTCTTCCACCATGTCCTCTGGTTTACTTTCAATATGGTGGAGGCGGCGAGAATTGAACTCGCGTCTCTAACCTTCGAGGTTCGAAGCCTCTACATGCTTAGCCCGATCATGGATGTCCTTCAGGTGCCCGACCAGGCAGCAACTCCCGAAGTAAGCCTCCTGTCAGTCTCGACGGACTCGCCCGAGACTTGCGAGTCCATCCAGCTCACTATCGACGCCCGATCTCACCCCGTGAGCGTAGGTGAGTGGACGGCTCGTCGCTTTTAGGCGGCGAGACGGAACGCCATCGGCGCCATGAAGGGCACCGACACGATGTTATTCGTTTTAGCGTTTGATTTGTGCCAGGTGTTTAAAGAGGCCTCCCGACAACCTCTGCATGCGACTACCGAATCAAAGAGCTAGATCGATACCTTTCGCCCCCGGCCTTTATTATAACATAAAGAGGGGTTGCCAGACGGGGGCTTACTTGCGGTTCCGGCTCTTCATCGCGCGGTCGATCTCGCGGTGGATATCCTTCTTCTTCACGTCCTGCCGGCGGTCGCCGTGCACCTTGCCGCGACACAGACCGAGATGGATCTTGGCGATCCCCCGGGTGAAGTACATCTTGAGAGGCACGAGCGTGAGGCCCTTTTCTTGGACACGGGCGCGGAGCTTTTCGAGCTGGTTGCGGTGAAGGAGGAGTTTCCGGACTCGGAGCGGATCGGGGTTCTCGCGGTTCCCCATCGTGTACGGGGAAATATGAAGGCTGTAGAGGTATAGCTCCTCCTTGTCGAAACGGGCGAACGCCCCACTTAAGTTCGCGCCGCCTTCGCGGAGCGACTTCACTTCGCAGCCGACCAGCATGATGCCGGCTTCGATTGATTCGATGATGAAATAATCCCGTCCCGCTTCGCGGTTCGTCGTGATGACCGATTCGGCGGTATTTTCCTTTTCGGGCTCGTTTTTAGAGGGTCGCTTCTTGCTCACGAGGCCATCTTAACATATAATCCTGCCATGCGCCTTCCGGCTCTCCTCTTCACCTTTTCGCTCCTGACCGCCTCCGGGGCCTCTGCTGCGCCGTCTTTCACCGAGCCGGTCGAGGACGCTTCCGTACTCGACGAGCTCCATGCACGGGCCGAGGAATGTATCGCCGTAAACGATTTCCGAGGCGCGATCCGCGCCTATGAGGATGCGATCCTGCTCGAACCGGACGACGCGACAGCCTACGCGAACATGGGCCATGCCTACCTGATTCTGGGAGACCCCGACCGCGCGAAGACCACTTTTCTTTCGGCGCTCGACATCGATCCCGAGAACGAACTCGCCGCGGCGGGTTTCCGCCGTCTCCAGGACCCCGACGCGGCCTACTGAGTAGGCTTCTGCCGGGAACGTTTGTCGAGGAAGAGATCTTTGTCCGCATCCTCGATGAGGCGCTGTGGATCGGGTGGGTAGCCGGCGTTGACCCCCGGATCAAACGACGCGACGCCGATGCTGATCGAAGAATCCTTAAGAACCGGATCCTCGAGCTGCGCGGCCATCGCGTGATACATCTCCCGCAGCCGCTCGCGGTAGGCCTTCGCTTCGGTGAGCGTGGCATGCCACAAAAGGATCACGAACTCGTCGCCGCCGTACCGCGAAACGATGTCGTATCGCCGCGCGCTTTCCTTGATCACCCCACCCACTTTCCGGATCATGTCGTTTCCCGCTTCGTGCCCGAGCGCGTCGTTGATGCGCTTGAAGCGGTCCAAGTCCGTCATCACGATCGAAAGTGGCAAATTCCCTCTCTTGCACCGGCGCCATTCCTCCTCGAGGCATTCCCGCAGGTATTCGTACTTATAGAGGCCTGTCATCTTGTCGTGGATGGCGCGCGTCTCGAGCCCTTTGTTCTCCATGAAAAGAGTGAGCATGTTCGCAAGAAGACCGGCCGGAGCGGCTAAAAGCGGGCCGAGAAGCAGGACGAACGGCTCCATTACGAAGTCCCGCGCGAAACCCTGCTGAGCCCCGAGAAAAAGACCTGCAGAGGCTAGGACGAAACCGAGTGCTCCGAGCCAAAATCGCCCCGAGAGGAAAAGCGCCAGCACGCACAGGCCCGCGATCCAGGAAACGAAAAACGTCACCACGTCCGGAATGAAGCGCAGAACGCGGCCGCTCGAGATTGCGAGAAACTCGTTGGCGTGGATGACAATGCCCGGCATGATTCCGAGCGGCGTGGGGTGCGTGTCGGAGAGAACCGAGGACGTGAGCCCGACGAGGACCGTTTTGCCTTTCACCTCGTCTTGCCCGATCCTCCCTTCCACCACACGCCAAGCCGGGATGCGCGCGAAATCCGCCTCGGCGGCGAGGTAATTGAGCGGGTAGCTGCCGTCCGCATCGAGTGTGACGCCCACGCGCGGGCGGCCGACGGCCAAAAGCCCCAGATCCGAGTCGAAACGCGGGCGACCCGCCTCCTTGCCTGCGTATGCGGCGAGTATTTCGAGCGGAAAGGAACTTTCGAAATTTTCATCGGACTGCACGGGCGACGCCCCGACGTGACGGAGCGCGTACGGCCGCAAGAGGTACGAGCGCCGGATCGTGAAATCGGGATCGACGATCTTTTCCAGATAGCCGTACCGCGCGGACTCCGACACGAGCGGGCTCGGCTTCACCAGATTCCCGGCCGTGTCGAACGTGGCGCCGATCACCGCGTTGCCGTGGTCGGCGAGCGCGCGGGCGAGCGCGCGGCTCGAGGCGTCGTCTCCGTCTTCGCGGCCGGTGAAAGACACGTTCAGTCCGATCACGCGTGCGCCTTTGTCGTCGAGATGCCGGATCATCGACGCGAACGCCCGGCGCGGCCACGGCCAACGCGCGTCCAAGCGCGCACACGATTCCTCGTCGATGGAGACGATCACGATTTCCCGGGCGCGGGGCGGCAGATCCGAGGCCACGCGGCGGATCTTGAAGAACATATCGCGCGTGCCGAGACTCACCTTCTGGAGCGCTTCGGAAGTACGGTAGTAAGAAGGTAAACACCAAAAAAGGAGGGAAAAAACAGCGGCCACCGCGAGCGGATAGGTCAACTTCTTCACTGGGCGGTTCCTTTCGGGGAGTCGGTCACCGTCCCTTTATAACAAAAGCCCGACCCGAAGTAAACGGGCCGGGCGGAGCGAGGAAAGCCTCAGACGCTCAGCTGGCGGTGAAAAAGAAGCCGTCCGGAGTACCCGGACGGCTTTTCGATTTCGTGCGGAAGGTGGGATTTGAACCCACAAGCCGTGAGGCACTAGCTTCTGAGACTAGCGCGTATGCCAATTCCGCCACTTCCGCGTAACGCGCACGCGCCTTCCGGCCGTGCGAAAAATTATTGTGTGGTTTCCTGCTTTTTCTTGCCGAGCGTTTCCTGGATCCAGGACGCCGCCGAATCCTCCAGGACGGACTGAATCTTTCCTCCCCGCGCGGGCGTGGCCGCCGTGGCCGGAGCGCCGGCATGCGAAGGCCGGAGAGACATCTCGATCTCCGAAGTCCGCTTGGGGTTCACGCGCACCGTGACCGCTTCGGGCTCGAAGCCGGAGCGCAAGACTTTTAGGATGTAGCTGTCCGCCTCGAGGTCCTCGCGCGAGTAGTTGCCCGCGCCGTCGGTCGTTCCCGTGTGGATCAGCGCTCCGTCGGTCGTGGACATCTGGACGCGCGCGCCGGAAACCTGCCCGCCCGCGTCGGAGACGACGGTGAAGCGTATTTCCCCGCGGCCGCCCGAAAAATACGATTTTTTAATGTTGTAAACGCCTACGGCGAGTGTGGTCACGCCGGCAAGGATCGCGATGAGGATTTGGGCGCGCTTGAGGAAAAGGTCCTGTTTGGATTCGTCAGCCATGATGTGACGCCGCCTTTAGCGGCGTTCCTCGATGGGCACGTAGCGCAGATCGGCCCGCCCCACGTAATGAGACACCGGCCGGATGAGACGGTTGTCGGAAAGTTGCTCGATCATGTGCGCGGTCCAGCCGGCCATGCGGCTGATTGCGAACATCGGAGTGAAAAGATCGACCGGAATACCAACCGTATAGAGCACCGAAGCGGAATAAAAGTCGACGTTGGGGCTGAGCTTCTTGCGGTCGTAAACTGCTTTTTCGAGCTTCTCCGAGATCGCGAACCATTTCGCCTGTTCGCGATTGGACTCGGCGAGCGTTCGCGCCATGATCCGGAGGTCGTACGCGCGCGGATCCGGTCCTTTGTAGACGCGGTGTCCGAAACCCATGAGCTTTTTCTTCTCGGAAATCGCGCGATCGACGTACGCGTCGACGTTCGCCGCGTCCGCGATCTCGAGGATCGTTTCCATCGCGCGGCTATTGGCGTAACCATGAAGCTCGCCCTTTAAGGTCCCGACGGCCGACGTGACGCCCGAATACATGTCCGACAGCGTCGCGACGGTGATCACCGCGGCGAATGTAGAGGCATTCAGGTCGTGCTCGGCGAGAAGGACGAAATATTTGTCCAGCATCTTGGCCTCGACTGGCGACGCGTCCTTCCCTTTCATCATGCGCAGGAAGTCAGCGGCGATCGAAACGTTCGGATCGGCGCTCGGATCCACGGGCTTCTCGCCGCGGCGGATACGTTCGAAACCGGCGACGACGGCCGGCGTACGCGCGATCAAACGGAACGCCTTGCGCTCGTTCGCCTCGCGGGATTTGTCGTCGGCCTCACGGTCGTAGAAAGAAAGGAGTGACATCGCCGTGCGAAGCGCCGCCATCGAATTGGCGCCTTTGGGCAAGCGGGCGAAGAAATCGAAAACTTCGGAAGGCGCCTTGCGTTCGGCGGCCAGACGCGCGCGGAAAGCGGAGAGCTGTTCCTTCATCGGCAGCGCGCCGAAAAGGAGAAGGTAGGCGGTTTCCTCGAAATTCGAGAGTTCCGCCAGGTCGTGGATCTCGTACCCGCGGTAAAAAAGTTTCGAGGCTTTGCCGTCGATCGCGCAGATCGAGCTTTCCGCTGCGACGACGTCTTCAAGGCCCTTCGAGAATTCGCTCTGTTCTTTGACGGTCACTTTCGATAACTCCAATGTTTGCTTCACGTTCGGACGCCCGGTTATTCTGCCACCGGGACATTCCGAAATCAACCTTAAACGGCCAGCCGCGCCTGGACGATCTCGACCAGTCTCGCGGTCAGCATCCCGAAAACGACGGCGAGAACGAGCGTTACGATCGTGGTGATCACCTTCCACCGGCGGTCGAAGCGCGGGCTGAGCCACACCAGCGGAAGTGCGAGCGGCCCGAAAAGAGTGAGAAAAACGAGGATCGCTTTCTTGGTCAGGTACCAGGGCGTCAGGGAAACGGGGGCGGTCATCGGGATTTTCCCGGAATGCCGGGCTCGGTCATTCGCACCGGATCCATCACTTCAAGAATTCCCTTGTCGTCGAGGATCCCCTTCTCCCGGATGATCTGAACGATGGTCTTCCCCTCCTTAACGGCGGCTTTGCAGACTTCAGCGGCTTGCGCGTATCCGATCGAGGCGTTCAGCGCGGTCGCAAGCCCCATGCTGCCTTCCGCGTAAAAACGGCAGCGCTTCTCGTCGGCTTGAATGCCGTCGATACACTTCTCCGAGAGGATCCGCATAGAGTTGCCGAAGATCATGGCGGAGAAGTTCAGATTGTAGGCCATGACCGGCATCATGACGTTGAGCTCGAGCTGGCCGGCCTGTACCGCGTATGCGACCACGGAATCGGATCCGATCACCTGGAACATCACCATGTTCACCATCTCGAGGATCGACGGGTTCACCTTGCCCGGCATAATCGAAGAGCCGGGCGCCGCGGCGGGAAGAAGAATTTCCGCGAGGCCCGTCGTAGGGCCTGACGAGAGAAGGCGCAGGTCGTTGACCACGCGGGTGATCTCGAGCGCGGCGTTTCGCATCGCGGCCGAAACTTCGGCGAGCGGGCGCTGGCTCTGCATGGCCTCGCGCATGTCGGCGGCAGGTTTGAACTCGAGGCCGGTCAGCTTCGAGAGCTCGCGGATGATCTCTTCGCGGTAACCTTTCGCGGTATTGAGACCGGTGCCGGCCGCGCTCCCGCCAATGCCGAGCTCGAGGCAGGATTTCTCGGCGTTCTGGATCGCCAGGCGCGAGCGACGCACGGCTTCGGCGTACGCGGTGAACTCCTGGCCAAGGCGGATCGGAACCGCGTCCTGCAGGTGCGTACGCGCCGACTTCAGGATGTGGTCGAACTCCTTCCCTTTCCGAGCGAGAGACTTTTCGAGTTGTTCGAGCGGGCCGTAGAGCTGCTCGCGGAGAATGAGAAGGATTGCTATGCGGCAGGCCGTGGGGAACGTGTCGTTCGTCGACTGGCCCATGTTCGCGTGGTCGTTCGGGTTGACGGGCTTGTACTCGCCCTTCCGACCGCCGAGGATTTCGTTGGCCCGGTTCGAGAGCACCTCGTTCACGTTCATGTTGAACGCGGTGCCAGCGCCCATCTGGAAGACGTCGACCGGAAACTGCTCGCGCCATTTGCCAGACAGGATCTCGTCGCAGGCCTGGATCAGCGCGCGGGCCGACTCCTTCGGAAGCTCGCCGGCGCACTCGTTGGCGGCGGCTGCGGCTTTCTTGATAAGGACGTACGCATCGATGAAGCGCGGGTGCGCGCGGAGCCCGCTGACCGGGAAGTTTTCGACCGCGCGGTCCGTTTGTATCCCGTAATAAGCGTCGTCCGGGATCTGGCGCGTGCCGAGAGAATCTTTTTCGGCGCGCGTCGGCACGCTACTTGAGGTCCGAGGAGGAGGACCGGGAGGATTTCTTGGAGGAATTGAGCTCGGCTGTCGCGGCGTCGAGCTTCTCCGCGAGCGCGCGCTTATCGCTCTCGACTTGCTGCATCGCGACGGTGTCTTCGCGCATCTGGTTCTGCATCTTGGCGATTTCGGCGTCCTTTTCGGAAAGCTGGCCCTGAAGCGCGGCGACACGCTGATTCAGCGTGTCGATGTCCGCCTGGGAACTCCTGCCGCCGCTTCCGGTGGTCGCGCAACCCGCGAGGATGAAACCGCAAAAGACCCAAACCGTAAGCGCTTTTTTCGACATTTTGGAACGTCTCCTTTTAGCTATTTTAGGACGCGTAAACCGAGTAATCGATGTCCGGAAAAAGATTGTCCGTCGATTCTATTCCGCCGAGATAATCCGTGTCCACGGAATTATTTTCGAGGCCTTCCCAGAGCCGGGTGAAGCGCTCGAGGTGATTTTTTGTGCGTTTCACGGCATACTGCGTGTGGGTTCCGGTCTTCATGATGAACGCCCAGTCGCTCGATTGCGCCAGGAGCAGTTCGCGCGCCATCTGGTTGAGTGCCCGGCGCTCGACGCCTTCGGCGTTCGGGTGGCGCTTGGCGGCCTGGATCATACGCTCGGCGGCCTTGTGGAGATGGCGGTAGATCCAGTCGTTGGTCGAATTGAGCCACACCTCGGCGTAGCCGTTGTTGCCCCAGCTCGACAAAGTCGGCGTGACGACCTGGTTTCCTGGGAAACGTTCCAAGTACTCGATGGGCGTCGTCGTCTTGAACGTCCCCTGGTCGTGATGGATCTTCCGGAAAAGGGATTCGATCCACTGCGGTCCTTCGAACCACCAATGGCCGTAAAGCTCGGCGTCGTACGGCGAGACGACCAGCGGCGGCCGGCCCATGAGACCCGCCAGGTACTCGATCTGCTTCTCGCGGTTGTACATGAAGTTCGCGGCGTGCTCGCCGGCTTTGCGGGTCGCGTCTTCCGGCGAATAAGCCTCTTTATTCATCGTGGCGCCTGTGATCTTGTAGTACTTCACGCCGGTGTGGATCCGGCTGCCGTCCCCGTTCAAGTAAGGACGAATGTAGTCGTAATCCAGATCGAAGCCGACGTCGCGATAGAATTCGCGGTAGGCGCCGTCTCCAGGGTAACCTTCTTCGGCGCTCCAGACGCTCTTCGACGACTCGATGTCGCGTCCGAACGCGGCCACGCCCGATTTACAGTAAACGGGAGCGAACACACCGTACTTCGGGCGAGGGGTCCCAAAGAGGATCGCGTGCGTGTCGATAATGAAGAAGCGGATCCCCTCATCCTTGAGAATCTCGTCCAAGCCAGGGAAGAAACCGCACTCCGGAAGCCAGATGCCGCGCGGGCGCCGGCCGAGTACGCGCTCGTGGGTCTTTGCGGCGACGCGGATCTGCGCGCGGACCGCCGCGCGGTCCACTTCCATGTTCGGGAGGAAGCCGTGGGTCGCGCCGCAAGTCATGATCTCGAGCTTACCGGCATCCTGGAATTCTTTGAAGCCCTTCGAAAGATCGCGGCCGTAGTCGTTGAAGATCTGGCGAGCTTCGGTGAAAAGGTGCTGGTACATCACGGCCAGGCGCCGGAAAGGCGCGTCGTCGCGGAGGCGGTCGATCTCGCGTTCGGTCAGCTCGATGAGGCGATCCAGGTGCTTGACGTAACGATCCTGCAGGAGCTTGTCCGTCATCATGGAAAGAAGCGTCGGAGTCAGCGACATCGTGATGCGGAAATCGACCCCGTCGCGGGAAAGGGCACGGAAAGCCTTGATCAGCGGGATATACGTCTCGGTGATTGCTTCGTAGAACCACTCCTCTTCGAGGAAGCGCTCGTGCTCCGGGTGGCGTACGTACGGTAGGTGGGCGTGCAGGACGATCGCGAGATAGCCTTTTTCCATGGCGGCCTTAGGGGCGTTCCGAAATTTTGGCGCTTACGTCCACGCGGGATTCATTGCGCAGCATTTTGTTGTTTTGCATGTAGTTCGACATGCCTTCCGAAGAAACGATGCTGCGAAGATACTTCTGAAGGATTTCCTTCACATCGAGCGAGCTCCTGCGGTCCGCGAGGCCGCCCGAAAGGCCGAACACTTTCCAATAGGTCTCGTCCGGGAACATCCATTCCTCGTCGACGACGTCCGAGACTCCGAAGCGGGGCGTTCGGACCACGTTCGAGCGAACGAGCGCGTGGAAACAGCCGTCCGAAGCGCGGAAGCCGAGCTCAGCGACCCAGTCGCGGTCCGGAATACCGACGTCGACGTACCAATTTCCGACGAGGAAAGCCACTTCGATGTCGAATGACGAGCGCGGGGCCTCGACCGACGAACCCGTGACGTCGTACACGCGAAGAATGGTCTTCGAACGCTGGGCTCCGCTTTCGGTGATGCGGCAGGTGACTTCCGCTTCCCTGCCGCCGCTCACTTCCCAATACGCGTAAATCCACCAGGGGTCGCGGACGAGAAGGACGATCTTGTCGTCGCCGTAATGAGACGGAAGCTCGAAGCGGCTCTCCTCTTGCTCGGCGGGAGCCGACGGGACCTCGGCGACGATTGCGGTGTCATCTTCCGGAAGAGGCGACTTAATCATCGGAACCCCCTCACGGATGGACGCGACGGGCGGTATCACCTTTTGGGAGCGGGCGCGCGCTTTAGGGGCGGCCTTCGAGACGGATTTGGCGACGGCTTTCGGCACGGGTTTCGAAGGAGCGTTTTTGGAAGCCGCGGCGGGCTTGGAAGAAACGGGCTTTGAAAGCGACTTGGCCGGGGCCGCCTCCTTCGGACGAGAAGGCCTGCGGACCAGCTTTTCGGCGACGCTTTTAAGCTTTTTCACGAACTTTTTCAAAGGTTTGGAGCCCGCGGGAGACGCGGTCTTTCCTTTTTTGGCGCTGGGTTTGGCTTTCTTCATGGAGAGATCGGCCTCGGCAAGAGAATTATAGCCCCGGTGTGCTTTAAACACAACGGAAAAAAGGGCTTAGGGCCCGTTTTTAACCGGGACCCCTCGCCCTTTATTCGGGACTGCGTATAGGGAATTCTTTTAGAAAATAAAGACGCCGGCGGCGACGACCGTCGTGTATCCGCCCTTTTCGACCATGGCGGACTGCGTGACGTTGGTCGTTTTGACGATTTCGTCCGAAATACGGAAGATCTCTTCCTTCTCGTCCCAGCTCTTGTCTTCGTCGATGTCGATGCCGAGCGTCGAGGCGAGCATGGCGGCCGCGAGGTCCTCGGCGGTGTCGCCGGTTTCCTTCTCGGTCTGACCGAACGCGTAGTATTCGCTGAGGTAGCCGTATTTGCTCTTGTCCGACGGGATCGCGCAGCCTATCGAGGCCGACAGCAGGCGGCGCGCTTCGTTCGACGAAGTGCGCGCGGTGACCGCGAACGTAATCATGCCGGGGAAGATGTACTTCTGGCCTTCCGTGCGAGAGATGAGTTCGCAGTTCGGCGGGTAGATCGAGGAGACGTGAACGATGTTGCACTTCTCGATACCGGCGTCACGGAGCGCGATTTCGAACGAACGGAGCTCGTGCTTGTGGGAGCCGACGCCCTTCGTGAAGAACATCTTTTTGGGAACGAGGAGCTGCTGCCCCATGTCGAGATGGTTTTGAAGCGTCGAAATCTTCTGACCGTTCGCCGGACTCGCTGGCATCTTCTCGTCTTCCCTCCGTAAAAATCGTCGCAGAAAAAAAGGCGCGAAATGCGCCGATACATTTAAGTTTACTTCGACCGCCATCAATGTCAAGCACTATCGAGCGTTTTTCAGCTCTTGACGCGTTGACGCGCGCGGACGCCCCCGTTATACTCAAGGACATGAAGTGCGACACCTGCGGAAAAACGGTTCAAGAAGTAAAGCGCGTCGTCGTCGATGCGGGCTACGACCGTACGCTCGCGAAGGCGTTGTACAATTGTCAGGACTGCTACCGCCTAAAAGAAGACTCCAAGAAAAGCGCGCGCGCGTCCTGAACGGTCGGCGCCGCCCATTCCGGCGCTCCGTACCGCTCGCGCGCGATCCCGACCGCACGCTCGATCTCTTCCGCCCCTAGCTTCGATTCATCGAAGACCGCACTCCACTCCTCTTCGAATCCTTTTCTTAACGCCGCGATCGTCTTTTTGGTGGTATCCGGTAGAAAAACCGCCGACTGGTGGAGAATTGCGCCTTCGCGGCGGCGCTGGCTCGCACCGACCACCTTTTTCCCTCCCAGCATCAAATCCGAGCACACGGGGCTTTCGAAGCACACGCGCTCGTTCGACGCGCGGCCCGAAGGCACGTCCTTGCACGGCGAGTAATCGATTTCCGGGTGCAATGCTCGAAAGCCGCGGATCAGCGCCGCGTTGACCTTGAGGTAAGATTCCTTCACGTCCGAACCTACGAACGGATTAGCCTTGGGGAGCGACAGCGAGAACGTCAGATCCGAACCGTGGCGAACGAGACCGCCTCCGGTCGAGCGGCGCGCGACCGGCACGCCGAGCGCTGCCGCCGCGCGTGCGGCGTCTTGGAAATAACCGACGGTGCAGCAAGGTTCGGACCAGAAGTAAACGCGTAAAACCGGGACGGCGGAGGCGCCGGAGACGCAGGACTCGAACAGCGCTTCGTCGACCGCCATGTTTGCGGCGACCGGGCGCGCGCTATCGAGTATGAACCGGATCGTTCGATTCAACGGCCTTGGGAGGAGATTTCTTTTTCCAGCGCAGGTTCGGTTCGCGCGCGGCACGGACTTCGTCGATGCGCGAGACCGGCATCGTGTGCGGCGCGTCGAGCACCTTCTGGGGATTCTCTGTGATCTCTTTGTCGATCTCGAGGAGCACCCGCACGAACTCGTCGAGCGTCTCCTTCGATTCGGTCTCGGTCGGCTCGACCATCATCGCCTCTTCGACGATCAGCGGGAAATAAACGGTTGGCGCGTGGATGCCGTAATCGAGGAGGCGCTTGGCGATGTCGAGCGCCCTCACGCCACGCTTTTTTTGGCGGCGGGCCGACATCACGAACTCGTGCATGCAGCGGTGCGAGTACGGAACGTCGAACGTGTCTTTCAGTTTCGCGAGCAGGTAGTTCGCGTTCAAGATCGCGTGCTCCGAGACTTCGCGCAGGCCCTCGCGGCCTAGGGCTTTGATGTAGGCGTACGAGCGGATGATCGCGCCGAAGTTGCCGTAGAAAGTGCGGAGCTTGCCAATGGACTGGGCTGCGTCCTCGAGGCGGTATTTGTCCCCGTCCTTCATGATGCGCGGCGATGGCAGGAACGGGATCAGCTCTTTTTTCACGCCCACCGGACCCGAGCCGGGGCCGCCCGAACCGTGCGGCACGGCGAACGTCTTGTGCAGGTTGATGTGGACGATGTCGAAACCCATGTCCCCGGGACGGCAGATACCGAGGAGGGCGTTCATGTTCGCGCCGTCGTAGTAAACGAGGCCCTGGACCGCGTGAACGGCCTTAGCGATTTCGAGAATGTCCTCTTCGAAAAGACCGAGCGTGCTTGGATTGGTCATCATGAACGCTGCGACGCCCGCGTCGAGCTTCGAGCGCAGGTCCGCAAGATCGACGTGGCCGTTGGCGTCCGTCTTCACGGTGACGACCTCGTAGCCACAAAGCGCGGCCGTGGCGGGGTTCGTTCCGTGCGCGGAGTCTGGGATGAGCACCTTGGTCTTCGTTCTCCCCTTCGCGCGGTGGTAGGCGTGGGCGATGAGAAGCCCGGTGAGCTCGCCGTGCGCGCCGGCGGCCGGCTGAAGGGTGAATTCGTCCATCCCGGCAACCTCGGAGAGGAAACGCTGAGTTTCGAAGAGCACTTTCAGCGCGCCCTGGCACTCGGATTCGTCCTGATACGGGTGCGAATGGGCGTACGGAGTCATCGACGCGATCGTGTCGAGCACCTTGGGATTATATTTCATCGTGCACGAGCCGAGCGGGTAGAAATTGGAGTCGACGTTGAAGTTCTTACGCGACAGGTTCGTGAAGTGGCGCACGACATCGAGCTCGGAGACCGTCGGAAGCGCGGGGGTGCTCTTGCGGAGCACCGCGGCCGGAAGCTTCGAAAGAAGCGTCTTTTCGTCGGTCGTGAGAGCGGGTAGGCGCGTCACGTCGCTGCGAGAGTTGCGTTCGAAGATGAGTTCGCTCATGCCCGCTCCACCGCTTCCACGAGACGTTCCAAGTGATCCTTCGTGCGGTTCTCTGTGACCGCCACGAGGTAGGCATTTTTCATCTCCGGGAAAAATCGGCGGAGTGCCAGAGGGCCCAGCACGCGGTTCTTGAGGAGGCTTTCCTTGAGCTTCACCGGGTCCTTGTCGATCTCGATCGCGAACTCATTGAAGAACGGACGCGTCGTGAGCGCGCGGACGCCTTTTACGGCGAGGAGCCGGTCGTGCGTTTCGTGCGCGTTTTGGAGATTGAGGAGCGCCAGGCGCCGCAAGCCTTCCGGGCCCAAAAGCGAAAGATAGATCGCGGATTTCAGGGCGCAAAGCGAATGGTTCGTGCAGATGTTGGACGTCGCTTTCTCGCGGCGGATGTGCTGTTCGCGCGCCTGGAGCGTGAGGACGAACGAACGGCGGCCGGCCTTGTCGACCGTCATGCCGGCGATACGGCCCGGGATTTTGCGGAGAAGCTCCTCGTTCACCGTGAAGAAGCCGAAGTGCGGGCCGCCGAACGACACCGGGTTTCCAAGCGGCTGGCCCTCGCCGACCGCGATGTCGGCCCCGTATTCTCCGGGCGGCTCGAGCAGGCCGAGCGAGACGGGATTCACGCAGGCGATGAAAAGAGCGCCCGCCTTTTTCGCGGCGTCGGAGACCGCGCGCGCGTCTTCGATCACGCCGAAGAAATTAGGCTGCTGGAGCACCACGGCCGCCGTCTCGGACGTGACCAAAGCGGCGAGTTTTTTGCCGTCGAGCGCCCAATCCACGGCCGGAGCCTCGACGATTTCGGCGTCGAGGCAGGAAAGATACGTGCGCACGACCGCCTTGTATTCCGGGTGCAGCGTGGCCGGTAGCACGATGCGCCGCTTGCCGGTCGCGCGGATGGCAAGAAGTGCCGCTTCGGCGAGAGAGGAGGCGCCGTCGTACATCGACGCGTTCGAGAATTCCATGCCGGTCAGCTCGCAGATCATCGTCTGGTATTCGTAGACGGCCTGAAGCGTTCCCTGGCTCGCCTCGCCCTGGTAAGGCGTGTAGGAGGTGATGAATTCGCCGCGGTGCGCCAAGTGCGAGACGACCGTCGGCACGTAATGGTCGTACACGCCGCCGCCCAGGTAAGAGGCGTGGTCGGCCGCGTGCTTGTTCATGCGTCCTGTGGCGCCTAAATCGTGCATGAGCTCGGGTTCGGAGAGACCTGCCGGGATGTCGAGCTGGAAATTTTGGAGCGAAGCCGGGATCTTCTCGATCAGCTCTTCGAAAGAGCGGACGCCGATGGCCTCGAGCATTTCCTTCCGGTCGTTGTCGGTGTTCGAGATGTAACGCATGCTTCCTTTAGTGGGCCGCGTCCTTCACGGAGTCGTACTGCGCGAGCGTCAGGAGCGCTTCGACTTCCTTGGGGTCCGCGACTTCGATCTTGAAGAGCCAGCCCTCGCCGAGCGGTGACTGGTTCACGAGCTCGGGCTTTTTCTTGAGCGCTTCGTTTGTTTCGACGATCGTGCCGGAGACCGGCGCGTAGATGTCGAACGCCGCCTTCACGGACTCGATGATCATCGCGCTGTCCTTCGCCTTGACCGCGCGGCCTTGCTTCGGAAGCTCGATGAAGACGACGTCCGAGATTTCCTTCTGCGCGTGGTCGGTGATCCCGATCTTGGCGATCTTGCCTTCCAGGCTCACCCATTCGTGCGTTTGCGTGTAGCGAAGTTTCGAGGTGTCCATTCTTCAGCCTTTCTTGTGTTTAAGCTCGACGAAAGGGCGCTTTACGATCTCGGCGGCCGAGCGTTCGCCCCGGACCTCGATCTCGATCTTATTGCCGAGCGCGTCGTGCCCCCTCTGCACGTACCCGAGCCCGATGCCGGCGCCGGCCGTCGGGCCGAACGAACCGCTCGTGACGGCCCCCACCTTCCGGCCCTCATGAAAAATACCGTAACCCTCACGGGGAATCTCCCGGCCGTCCATGCGGAACGCGACGAGACGCCTGGAAGGGCCTTCCTCTTTTTGTCCGAGAAGCCGGTCGCGGCCGACGAAACCGCCGTCTTTGCCGAACGCGACGGCGAACGTGAGGCCCGCTTCGATCGGCGTGGTCGTTGGGTCGAGGTCGTGGCCGTAGAGCGCGTTCCCGGCTTCGAGGCGGAGCGTATCGCGCGCTCCGAGACCCGCGGGCTTTACGCCCAGCGCCTGCCCGTCGTTCGCGAGCCGGTCCCAAACGCCGCCGATGAGGGCGTTCGGAGTGAAAATTTCGAAACCGTCTTCTCCCGTATAGCCGCTCCTGGACACCCACACCGGACGGCCGCCCAAGTCGTGCGCGCGGAAGGAATAGTACCTGAGCGTCTTCACGTCCCATCCGAAGAGCTTCTCGAGCGCGCTCTCGGCGAGCGGCCCCTGGACCGCCACGCACGCGGTTTCGTCGCTCTGGTTCTCGACGCGGACGGACTCCGGAGCGTACTGCAGGATCGCTTCCATGTCGCGGTCGATGCTCGCGGCGTTCACGATGAGATAGAAATCGTCGGCACCCTCGCGGTAGACGAGCACGTCGTCGAGCGTGCGCCCGGACTCGTCACAAAGAAGATGGTACTGCATGCGGCCGTCGCCAAGACGCGCGAGGTCGTTGGTGAGACGGAACTGGAGAAAGCGGAAGGCGCCCGGCCCCTTGACGCGGATTTCCCCGAGATGGGAGACGTCGAAGATGCCGCAGGCGTCGCGGACGTGTTTGTGCTCGCGGAGAATGCCTTCCGGGTACTGCACCGGCAGGGCCCAACCGCCGAAGTTCACGATCCTGCCCCGGAGAGCGAGATGGCGGTCGTAAAGCGGAGTTTTTTTGAGCGTATCGGCTTCCAAGACGGTCATGCCACCATTTTTAACACAGTATTTTTTTCAGGTCTATATGTTTCAGGACCGCTTTGCCTACGCAGTTCTCCCCGCACGACTTCATGTAGGGAAAAACGCCGAGCGAAAGAGTTTTTCCGAGACGCGCGACCACCTCGGGATTTGTGCGTTCGGGGACGCTCGCCGGCCCGCCGGTCAGGCGGTTGAACACGACGCCCACTACCGGAAGCCGCCGGGACCGGAGCGCTTCGAGACTGAGGAGCGAATGGTTGATCGCGCCGAGGCCGGAGCGCGAGACGAGCACGGTCTTCGCACGGCAGTCGCGGATGAGATCGATCGCCCAATAGGAATCTGTCACTGGGACCAGAAGGCCGCCGCAGCCTTCGACCACCACAACCTCGTGCCGGCGGGAAAGTTCCTTGAACGCCTTCCGGAACGCACCCAAGTCTATTTTTCGCCCCTCGGCCGCCGCGGCGACGTTCGGGGAAAGGGGCTCGCGGAGCGCGATCGGGTTCACGAGGTCGATGGGATCCGATACGCCCGCGCAGCGGATCAGGAATTCCGCGTCCTCTCGCCCGCCGCAGGAGACGGGTTTCATCACCCCCACGTCTATTCCCTTTAAGCGCAGCGCAGCGGCGATGCCGCCGGCGACCATGGTTTTCCCGACGCCCGTGTCGGTGCCTGCGACGAAAACGACCTTCATCGGATGGCCTTCTCGATCCCTTCGCGGATCGCGCGGCAAAGGAGGCGGATTTCGGATTCCTTGATGGAAAGCGGTGGAAAAAGAACAACCACATTCCCTAAAGGCCGGATCATCACGCCTTTTTTTCGCGCTTCTAGGCAGACACGCATCGCGCGCTTCTCGGAGGCCGCAAAGGGCTCTTTCGTCTTCTTGTTCTTCACGAGCTCGATGCCCGCCATGAACCCCGCCCGGCGAACGTCGCCGACGTTGGGGTGCGCGGCGATCTTCGCGAGTTCCAGAGAAAGAAGCGCGATCTTGGGCTCGAGTTTCTTAAGGGTGTTTTGTTTCTCGAAGACTTCCAGGTTCGCAAGCCCCGCCGCTGCCGCGAGTGGATTAGCCGTGTACGTGTGCCCGTGGAAGAACGCCTTGAACTCCGCGTACTCCCCGAGGAAAGCCGAGTAGATTTCGTCGGTCGTGAGCGTCGCCGAGAGAGGCAGGTAACCGCCGGTGATCCCTTTGGCGACGCACAAGAAATCCGGCGAGACCTTCTCGTGCTCGCAGGCGAACATCTTCCCGGTGCGGCCGAAGCCCGTCGCAACTTCGTCCACGATGAGAAGAACGCCGTATTTTTTTGTGAGCGCGCGGAGGCGTTTGAGATACCCGCGGGGCTGAACGAGCATCCCCGCCGCGCCCTGCATGAGGGGCTCGACCACGAGCGCCGCGATTTTCCCCGAGCGCTTTTTCAGGATCACCTCGGCTTTCGCGGCGCAGTGATCCGCGTACTCGGACTCGGTTCCCCGGAAGCGGTCGCGGTAAGCGTAGGGCGCGTCGAGCACGATCGTCGGGAAAAAAAGTGGGCCGAAAATCTCGTGGAAGAGCGGAATGCCGCCGACGGATGCCGCCCCGAGCGTGTCGCCGTGATAGGCGTTCTTGAGCTTCACGAAAAGTTTTTTCTCGGGCTTCCCTTTCTGGCGCCAGTACTGGAAGGCCATCTTGAGCGCGATTTCGACGCAGGCTGAACCCGAATCGGCGTAAAAAACCTTCGTGAGACCGGGGGGCGCGAGATTAACGAGCTTCTTCGAAAGCTCGATCGCCGGAACGTTCGAAAGCCCGAGAAAAGTGGAGTGCGCAATTTTTCCTAGCTGAGCCTTCACCGCGCGGTCGATCCGCGGGACGCGGTGTCCGTGCACGTTGCACCACAGCGACGACACCCCGTCTAGGTACCGCTGGCCGCGCGTGTCGACGAGCCAGTTCCCCTCTCCCCGCTCGATCACTACGACGGAATCGCCGTTCCAATCGTGCATCTGCGTGAACGGATGCCAGACGTATTTCTTGTCCATCGCCTCGAGTCGCGCGGCGTTTCTCATTTTTTCTCCTTCAGTTTTGCCAAGAGCGCTGCGAGGCGTTCTATTTGCACAGGCGTGTGCGCCGCGCTGACCGAGATCCGCAGGCGGTCCGTTCCCTTGGGAACGGACGGCGGCCGGATGGCCGGTACGTAAAAACCTTCGGCGAAAAGCCGGTCGCGCCAGGCGACGGCCGCGGCCGTTCCCGGAGCGCGTACCGGCACGATCGGACCGGCCGAGCCCATCAAATCGTGGCCCGAGGAAAGGAGGCGTTCGCGCAAGGCGGCCGCGTTCGCATGGAGCTTCCGGCGGAGCGCGGGCTTCGCGCGGACGATGTCGACCGCCCTCGCCGCCGCGGCCGAAGCGGCCGGAGCGGGGGCGGTCGTGTAAATGAACGGGCGGCAGCTGTTCACGAGGTACTCTTTCAAGACCCCGCTTCCGGCGACGAATCCCCCGACGCTTCCAAGGGCCTTCGAGAGCGTCCCAATCGTCACGTCGACCCTCCCTTCGAGACCCGCCTCTTCCACGAGCCCGCCGCCCTTTTCGCCGAATACACCCGTCGCGTGCGCTTCGTCGACGACGAGCGACGCCTTCTTCTTCGCGCAAAGTTCAGCGAGGTCCGCGAGCGGAGCGACGTGGCCGTCCATACTGAAATAGGAGTCGGTTACGACGAAACGCCGCCGGAAAGATGCCGCCCGGTCCAAAAGCCGCGATGCGGCCGCGACGTCGAGGTGAGGATAAACCCAGAACTTGGCCCGGGAAAGCCGCGCCGCGTCGATGAGGCTCGCGTGATTCAGGCGGTCGACGAGGACGACGTCGCGCTCGCTGGCCAGTGCCGTAATCGCGCCGAGATTGGCGAGATAACCCGATGAAAAGACGAGGGCGGCTTCTTCGCCCTTCAGACGCGCGAGTTTCGCTTCGAGGTCCGAGTGGAGCGACAAGCTGCCGGAAAGGAGGCGGGAGGCGGCGCTGCCGCTTCCCCATTTCGATGCCGCGGCGCATGCGGCCGAGGCCATCGACGGATCGGTGGCGAGGCCGAGATAGTCGTTCGAGGCGAAATCGACTAGGGTGCGCTTACCGGCGCGGACGGAAGCTGCGCGGCGGGCGTCCACCGGCAAAAGGGACCGGCGCAGACCCTGCGCCGCGAGCGCGTCGAGCTCGGCGGCGAGTTCGCGCTCGATCAACCGCAGCAGCCGCCCGTTCCGCACGCGGCGGAGGCGGCGGGGGCGGCCGAGGCCGAAACGGCGGTCGGGACGGATCCGGGTGCTGGAACGACACGGAAGCCCGCGTCCTCGAGCATCTGGATGTCGCGGGCCGGGCTACGGCCCATCGTCGTCAAGTAATTGCCCAGGATCAAGCCGTTCGCGCCGGCCATCATCGCGTTCGCCTGGAGGTCGCGCAGGTTCACCTCGCGGCCACCGGCGATCTTGATCGTGCTCTTTGGAAGGATCAAACGGAAGATAGCGATGTACTTCATGATCTCGAGAGGCTTCAGCGGCTCGACGTCCCCGAGCGGCGTGCCGCGGCGGGGGTTCAGAATGTTGATGGGAACGCAGTCCGAGCCGAGAGCCTTCAGTTCGTACGCGAGATCGATCCGGTTCTCCGGGGTCTCCCCCATTCCCAGGATGCCACCCGAGCACGGATGGATGCCGTAATGGCGCACCATCTCGACGTGGGTCGTGCGCTGCTCGTGGGTGTGGGTCGTGCAGATCTTGTCGAAATAGCCCTTCGCGGCCTCGAGGTTGTGGTTGTTGCGGAAGAGGCCGGCCTCTTTAAGCTGCGCCATCTGCTCGCCCGTCAGGAATCCGAGAGAGGCGTCGACGAACATCTTCGTCTCGGTCTTCACGCGGCGCACAGCTTCGAGAACGGTCGCGAATTCGCGCTCGTTCGTCGCGCCCCAGCCGCTCGATACCATGCAGAACTCGGTCGCACCCATCGCCTCGGCGGCTTTCGCCTGCGAAACGATCTCCTCGACGGAAACCTGCGGGTACACCGGTGCGTCTGTCTTGTAATGGCCGGACTGCGCGCAGAACTTGCAGTCCTCGCTGCAGGCGCCGCTCTTGATGTTCGAGAGCGCGCACGACTCGACCTCGTTCCCCACGAATTTTTCGCGAACTTCGTTCGCGGCGGCGGCAAGGTACGGGATGAGAATCTCGGGAATGCGGGTCAGTTCGAGGGCCTGCTCGCGCGTGATGTCACTTCCGGAGAGAACGGCTTCGCGTGCGGCGAGAATGCGGTCGAGCATGGCGTCTCCTTTTCGGGAGAGTATACTTCGGGCGGGAAACGCCGTCAACCGCGAACGGCGGATCGGTTTACGGGTTCGGGGTCGGGGTCGGGG
>Ga0163151_10000244_pt1 | contig 96262 bp, 95 predicted proteins | sample OliLakLV19MP5IB2_FD_145596 | JGI IMG/M metagenome (GOLD analysis project Ga0163151, IMG submission 145596) | Freshwater microbial mat bacterial communities from Lake Vanda, McMurdo Dry Valleys, Antarctica - Oligotrophic Lake LV.19.MP5.IB-2 | ecosystem: Environmental > Aquatic > Freshwater >...
ACCTGATCCATCCTGAGCATCCTCGTAGCGGACCCCAAGGCCTTCGGCCCTGCAAGCCCACCGGTTAGGTCCCCAGGTGGTCTACTTTTCGAGCGGCGAATGGATCAGTTTTCGAGCGGCGCGCCCAGGTACGCGCGAGAGATGCCGAGGTACTGGGCCGCCTCGGTGTCATGGAGCGCGGCCGGGGTGATGACGTGGGACTGGGGGTGTAGGACTGCCATACGGTGAGCATGGCGAGATATCGGCGACGCGCACAGCGCCTACGTAGTCAGCCGACTACAAAGGCACCCGCTTGGGGCTATGCCAGCAGGCTGGCCGAGCGGGCCAGGAGGTCGGCCGCGCGCGTAATCCCCGACTGGACGACTGAGCGTGCATCGGTGGTCCGGCCAGTCTCAACGGCATACTCCCGCGCGAGGCGCGCGATCGATGTTGCTGGAGTAGCAATGCGATGCCGATAAAGCCACATGACATCGCGCCGCACGTGGACACCAGCCTGCCGAACTCGGCGCGCGGGTGTCTCATGGGGACGCGCATGGTCGAGGGCCGCGCGGAACAGTTTACGGATGTCCTCGCGCGAGTCCCTGTCGGTATATTCAATGGTCAGTGTCTCGGTCCTCGCGTTCGGGACGAGTAAACACTGAATCCCGAACGAGTCCATTTTCCACCGTTCCAAGATCATCCCGACAAGTGTGTCCGGGTGGGGCGCCCCAAGCCGTTGGAGCGCGTCGGTGAGTCGAGATTTGTAGAGGCGCAGTACCGCGTGAAAGTCGCCTTGGCTAGAGGCGCGGAGCCACGCCCGCCGCACGTTTGCCAGTCGGGGGTCGCCTTGGAGAATGTCGCCGAGCGCCTGAACAGCGAGCGTCCGCCGCTCGACGTCCGTATATCTGTGGGTCGCCACGGCTTCAGCGCACCAACACCGCGACAGCGGCCGCCTTGTGCTCAGGTGCCAAATGCGCGTATCGCAGGGTCATCTTCAGATCGGCGTGGCCGAGAAGCTCGCGAACGGTGTTTAGGTCCACCCCACCCTGAACAAGTCGCGATGCGAAGTCATGCCGCAAGTCGTGAAACCGGAAGCCCTCGATCCTCGCCGCCTTTAGTACGCGCAAGAACGCCGTTTTGACATCCGTCAGTGCCCCACCCTCCGCATTGGCAAAGACCAACGCGGCGCCCTTGGCCTCAGTCGGTCGCCATGCGCGAAGCACGCCAACCGCGTCAGAGTTCAGCGGGATCACGCGCGTCTGGCCAGACTTCGCCGTGTCGCCCTTGACCGTGATCGTCGCACCGGCCAGATCCACATCACGCCAACGCAGGGCGAATAGTTCTCCGCGCCGGCAACCCGTGTGTCGAGCCAGGGTCACCAGGGGCGTCAGGTGGTCGGGATAGACACCGTGGTCTGGCCATTCGGGATAACCACGCGCACGTCGCCACTCGTTCGCAGATGCTCGCTTCGCTTTCAACAGTTCGTCTCGCGCGTCGAGTGCTCCCTGTAGCCGCGCGGCTTCGTCTTCACTGAGGAACCGGACATGACCGATCGCGTCAACCTTCGCCATCTTCACCGATGCCATCGGATGCGAAGACAAGAGGCCCCATGAGCGAGCCGTGGTGAGTGCAGACCGTAACGCCGCCAGATCCCGATTGACGGTGACCTGCTTCAGCCCGGCTTTGATTCGCTTGGTTCGCCACCGCTCAATGGCGAAGGCCGACAGATCCGAGAGTGACGTGCCGTTGAACTCCGCAAAGCTCGCACGGAGCCGCGCCACGGTCGCCGCGCCCGACTTGCGATGCTCGGTCACCCATGGTTCGTACTTCTCATTGAGGAACTGGCGCCACGCGATCGCCTTCCGCTTACTGACCAGGGGGTCGTTGCCCAACGCCGAATCGGCCAATGCTGCCCGCGCAGCCTCGCGCGCCTCTGCCACTCTGAGCGTCGACACGGGGCCAACGGTGAGCCAACGTCCCCGACCGAGTTCGACGCGGTACGAGTGACTGCCCGACGCGCGACAGCGCACTGTGAAGCCGGTCAACTTGGTGTCGCGGATATCGACGTCTCGCTTCGGTAGCTTGCGTGTTAGATCCAGGCCGATGAACGCCCGCATATGGCCCCCGAACCAGTGACCCTCTAGTGTCCGAACATCCCCCAGCGAAACGGCCGGGGGTGCAATAGGGGTGCAAGACCGCTATCCGGTGGTCACCGTCTATCACACAGAGTACCACAACAGGCCAGTCCGAACCGTAGTGTTTTCATGGACTTACAGGCCACTCGGCGATCTAGTGTGTGATGGGAGATGAGGCTAAAATCGCCTTCGCAATGCAGAGGTCGCGAGTTCGATCCTCGCGCCGTCCACCAATTTTTGCTCAGCCTTCCACCACGAAAATTACCCCGCCAATCATTCGCCGAACTTCAGGCCGCCGGTTCCTTCGGCTTCAGATCATCGAGCAGCCCGCGGACGGCCATGACCGCGTTGGCGTGCGCGCCGAGCACCCGGTGGTACCCGTCAAAATCCAGCGACGCGACAGGTGTGTCGGCGGGCAACCCCTCCACCGCCGGCGCCATCTTCCGCAGCTCCTCTGCCGAGGTTACCGCCCCCAGCCACGCGTTTTTGAACGCCATTACCGCATTTTCTTCGTCACGCGACATCACCGGCCTCCCTGCCTCCGACAGTATATCGACCGAGACGTTTCGGCTAGTATGAAGATACCCATGCAGGCTCGGGCAGCGACAGTACTCTTCGCCGGGCTGGCCGCGCTCGGCGCGGTCGCCCCGACGCCGGTTCACGGCCAGGTGCCAACAGCGGACCGCCTCGCCATGTCGCTGCAAAAGCGGTATGCCACCATTCGCGACTTTCGCGCGGACTTCTCCCACACGGTGCAAGGCGCGGTGCTTCGCACCGTTCGAACGACCGAACGCGGCGAATTGAAGGTCTTGAAACCAGGGCGCGTGTCCATGACGTATGGGCCGCCCCAAAAGAAGTCGTTCGTGGCGGACGGCACCACCGTCAAAACCTACATCGCGTCCGATCGCACCGGCACGATCGCTCCCATGCCGGAGGGCGACGACCTCTCGGTGGCCATTCTCTTTCTGGCGGGTCGCGGCGATCTGGTCAAGGACTTCAAGGCCTCAATGCCCAGCGTGCAGCCGGCTGGCGAGTGGCAACTGGACCTGGTGCCCAATAAACGCCAGGAGGACTTCGCCACACTGACGCTGTTTGTTGATCGCCAGACGCTGGCGTTCGGAGGCCTGGCCACGGCAGACCATCAGGGTGGGTCGTTCGTATTTCGCTTCACCAACCTGCGCGAGAACACCGGGTTGAAAGACCCGGACTTCCGCTTCACGTTCCCGAAGGGCACACATGTCATTGAATCCGGGCGCGGGAAGTAGATCGTCATTCGTCCGCTGGGTCGGCCTCGCTCTGCTGGCTGCGGTGTCTGCGTGCGCATCTGCCGGGGCGATGCGCCAGGCACAATCCGCCGAACAGGCGCAGGACTTTGACCTGGCTGTGGCGCATTATTCACGCCTGGTCAGGGCCGAGCCAGACAATCGCGAAGCGCGCCAGGGACTCGAACGCGCCAAACTCCGCGCGTCGGAAGTGCATCTGGGTCGCGGCCGTCGCGTCTTCTCCCAGGGTCGGTACGACGATGCGGTGGTGGAGTTGCAGGTGGCGTACGAACTCAACCCCACCAGCGGCGCGATTGAAGACGACCTGCGCATGGCGCGGGCGGCTCAACGCGCCAAACTTGCCGCACCCGCCGAGGGCAAAACCGCGCTTGAATCAGTGCTGACGCGGACCCGCAACCTGCCGCCGAGCGGATTCGAGCTGCCCGAAGCGCCGATGCCCGCGGCGATCGACACCGGCGCGCAGTCCACCAGCCGGCAGGTCTACACAATGCTGGGCAAGCTGGCGGGATTCAGCCTCGTATTCGATCCCCAATTTCAGGATGCGCCGGTCTCCATCAGCCTGAAGGAGCCGACCGTACGGCAGGCACTGGACGCGGTGGCTCAGAACACGCGCACGTTCTACAAAGTCACGGCGCCCAGAACCATCACGGTCATTCCCGACAATCCGGCGAAACGCCGCGAGTACACCGAAGAGCAGATTCGCACCTTCTTCGTCAGCAATCTGGACATGAAGGAAGTGGTGGATCTGCTGCGCGTGGTCGCCGATATCCGGCAGATTCAAGCGGTCAGCACCAACACGCTCACCATCAGGGACACACCTGAGCGCCTGGATGCCGTGTCTAAACTCCTGTCCGCCATCGACAAGGCCAAGGCCGAGGTCATCGTGGATGTTGAGATCCTCGAAGTGGATCGCACGAGCATGCGCGAATATGGCCTGCAGATCGCCTCGCCAGGTTCGCCGGGCATCGACGGTGCGGCGGGCACCGATCAGCCGCTCACGCTGAGGAGCCTGCGCAATCTGACGCAATCCGACATCCTGATGTCCGGTGTGCCGGCGCTGTACTACCGCCTGCTGAAGACCGACTCCAATACACGGACGCTGGCCAATCCCCACATCCGGACGGTGGACGGCGTGATGGGCCGCGAGGAGATGGGCGAACGGGTGCCCGTCCCGACCTCACAAATCGTCCCGTTGGGTCAGGGGGGCAACAGCCTGCAGTCCATCCAGAACGTGACCTACGAGAACATCGGCATCAACATCGACGTCACGCCCAGATTCCACGCCAACAACGACGTGACGCTGTCGGTCAAACTGACGATGAGCACAGTGTCGGGGACGGGCTTCGCCGGCTACCCCACGTTCGGCAACCGGTCGGTGCTGACCACTGTGCGGCTCCGCGACGGCGAGACCAACATCATCGCGGGCCTGATTCGCGACACCGAGCGCACAGTGGCGAACGGCATTCCCGGATTTTCGGACCTTCCCATCATCGGGCGCCTGTTCGGCCGCAACAAACGCGAGACGCAGGAAACCGACATCGTCCTCACCCTCACTCCCCACATCGTACGGGTACTGGAACTGACCGATGAGGATCTACGCCCCTTCCGCATCCGCAGCGACGGCAGCGGCGCCCTCCCAATCGAGCTGACGCCCATCGCGCCACCCAGGGATGTGATCATAAAATGAGCCAATGGCCACACTGAAAGATGCGTTAGGATTTGGTCGTATTCGTCCTCATTGCCTCATTGCCTCATTAACCACAAATGTCCATCCTCATGACCCTCCGTATCGCCGTGAAGGCGCTGAACCGCAACAAGATGCGGACCATGCTGACCATGCTCGGGATGATCATCGGCGTCGGCGCCGTCATCACCATGGTGGCCCTTGGGCGCGGCGCTCAGTCGTCGATCGAGGAGCAGATTCGCGGCGCCGGCACGAACATGGTGACGGTCTTCCCTGGCAACATGATGACGATGGGGGTCAGTATGGGCCAGGGCTCCTCGGCGCGGCTGATGCCTGATGACGCGGCGGCCCTTCGCGCCTTGCCCGACGTGACCCATGTGGCCGAATCGGTGACCACGCGCCAGCAGATTATTGCCGGCACCCAGAACACCAACTCCTCCATCGTCGGCACCAACGTGGACTTTACGGAGGTCAAGACGTGGCCGATGAAGTACGGTGCGTTTTTCGGCGAACAGGATGTGCAGACCGCCGCGAAAGTGATCACGCTGGGCGTCAACGTCGCGGAACTGCTCTATGGCCAGGACGTGGACCCCACCGGCCAGTTCGTGCGGGTGCGCAACCACGTGGTGAAGGTCATCGGCGTCATGGCCCCCAAGGGGGCATCGTCGAGCGGACAGAATCAGGACGACCAGGTCTTCATGCCGTATACCACCGTCCAGAAAAAACTTCTGGGCCAGCAGCACCTGAACTACATCCTGGCGTCAGCGGCATCGGGCGATCGCATCGCACAGACCGCAGCCGCCGTCAGCGATGTGCTGCGTGTGCGCCATGACATCGGCCCCGGCATGGAGGACGACTTCCGCGTGCTGACCGCCGATGACATGGTGGCGATGCGGACGCAGGCCACCAGCACGCTGACCTCCTTGCTTGCCGCCATCGCCGGCGTGTCGCTGCTGGTTGGCGGCATCGGCATCATGAACATCATGCTGGTCTCGGTCACCGAGCGCACACGCGAGATTGGCCTGCGCCTGGCGATTGGCGCCCGAAGTTCGGACGTGCTGTACCAGTTCCTCGTCGAAGCGGTGCTCATCAGCGTCGTGGGCGGAGGCCTCGGCATTGCCGCGGGCTTCGGCTCGGCGGAATTCATGAAGTGGTTCCGCGCGTGGCCCGCCGTCGTGCCGACCGACGCGATCATCCTTGCCTTCGGCGTCGCCGCCGGCATCGGCATCTTCTTCGGCTACTACCCCGCGCGCAAAGCGGCCGCACTCGATCCGATCGAGGCGCTGCGGTTCGAGTAGGTCGGCGATTGTGCCCGGGGTCCTGGAGTCCGGGGGTCCGGGGGTCGGTTGTGCTGCGTCGTTCGGCGCAGGGGCTCGCTAGTCCCGTCGTTCGACGTCAGCGCCAAGTCCACGCAGGCGCGCCACCAAGTGCGCGTATCCACGTTCGACCGTCTCGATTTCCAGAATTCGGCTTTCGCCTTTCGCGGCCAACGCCGCAGCGATGAGCGCCATGCCCGAGCGGATGTCGCGACTGTCCAGCGTGCGGCCGCGCAGCGGCGTCTTGCCAGACACGATGATCCGGTGAGAGTCGCAGAGGAAGAGATCCGCGCCCATCGAACTGAGTTGCTCAAGAGCGAAGAGCCGCAGCTCGTACATCCAGTCGTGCAGCAGCGTCCGCCCTTCAGCCTGCGTTGCCAGCACCGTGACGAGCGAGACGATGTCTGAGGGGAACGCGGGCCAGAGTCCGGTGGCGATGCGCTTCACGGCGCGCAGCGAAGACGGCCGAACCACGAACTCGTTGTCGCGCAGGTCGCAGTCGAGGCCCATGTCGGCCAGCACCGACACAGTAGGTTCCAGGTCAAGCGCGCGTGCGCCACTGACCACGACGTCGCCGCCGGTAACCGCGCCCACCACTCCCCAGCTGGCCGCCTCGATGTAGTCGCCGCGCAGCGTGTGCACCACGCCCTTGAGCGTGCGCGCGCCGGTGATGCGCAGCGTGCTGGTGCCGATGCCCTCGACGATCGCGCCCATCGCGGTGAGCAGTTCGCAGAGTTCGACCACATGTGGCTCACACGCCGCGTGTCGGAATTCCGATGTGCCTTCAGCCGCGGCCGCGGCCATCAGGGCCGTTTCGGTACCGGTGACACTGGCCTCGGGCAGATACATTGAGACGGCCTTGAGACCGTTCGGCGCCTCCAGTCGATGGTCGGCCGCGTGATCGATCACACGCGCGCCAAGCGCCTGGAGCGCCCGCAGGTGGGTGCTGATCGAGCGGCGCGCTGGGAAATCACCGCCGGGCTCCGCGAGCGTGGCCCACCCGACGCGGGCGAGCAACGACCCCATCAGCATGACGGAACCACGCAAGCGCCCAACCAGCGTGGCGTCGGGGCTGCCCGACGGAATGTTGGCGCACGTCACGCGCAGTGTGGATGTGCCGCCGCCCTCGACGGTGGCGCCCAGAGAGCGCAACAACTCGATCATGACGGACACGTCGCGAATTTGCGGCACATTCCGCAACTCGCAGGTCTCCGACGTCAACACACAGGCAGCCAGCAGTGGCAGCGCTGCGTTCTTGTTGCCGTCCACCGCCACCTGCCCCGACAACCGGGCTCCGCCGTGCACGACCAGAAACGCCATCTCACCACTCCCCGAGGTACACGATTTCGTCCCTGAGCTCGACACCGAACTGGCGTCGCACTGCCTCACGCCCCCCTTCGATCAACCGCCGGATATCGGCAGCCGTGGCCGTCGTGTCGGCCACGATGAAATTGGCGTGCGTCGTCGAGATCGTGGCCCCACCCGATGACGCGCCCTTGAGCCCCGCGCGATCCACCAGCGCGCCGGCTGACCAGGGAATCCCAATTGGTACCCGATCCCTCGCTGGGTCAGGGTTCTGAAAGACACAGCCTGCGCTCGGCAGGTGGAGCGGCTGCGTGCGTTTTCGATGTGCCAGCGACGCGCGTGCCACGGCCCGCATCGCATCAGGCTCGCCGGTCGTCACACGCATGTCGGCCCAGACCACGACCTCGGCCGTGTCGAAGAGACGGCTGGTGTCGTAGCCGAACGCCATCTCGGTTGCCGGCACAATGCCGAGCACGCCCCGCGACGAGAGCAGCCCCACTTCGACCACATGCTGGCTGATGTTGTGGCCGCCGTAGTGCGCATTGCCGTGAATCGCACCGCCGACGGTCCCAGGTGTGCCGGCCCACGCTTCCAGGCCGGCGAGGCCACGCCCGATCAGCCAGCGGACCAGACCGTTGATGGTGACGCCCGCCTCCGCCCTCACGCGCCCGGTCGTGGGCTGCGAGATACCGTTCAGCCGCAGCCGCACCACAATGCCGCGCACGCCAACGTCGGCCACGAGCACATTCGACCCGCCGCCCAGCACCGTCACTGGAAGGTCAGACGCCGCTGCCGTTCGCAGCACCGCCTCCAGAGCGACCACCGAGCGCGGCTCCACCAGCCAGTCTGCGGCCCCCCCCACACCGAAGGTGGTCAGCGGACCGAGTGGCGCGTGCTCGCGCACACCCTCGGGCCCGACAATCGACTGCAACTGCCCGGTGAGCGCGGTCATGGTCAATACGTCAGCGCCCGAGGGCGGCCAGCAGCTTCTCGTGAATACCGTCGAATCCGCCGTTGGACATGAGCACGACAATATCGCCTTCGCGGGCTTCGTCCGCGATGGTGGCCACGATTTCCGGTACGCCTGGTAGCGTCCGCGCGCGTCCGCCTCGCCGGACAAGTTCCTTGACGATGTCGTCCACTGAAAGGCGATCGGCGTCGGGCAACGAGGCCCGGAAGACTGCGGCCAGCACCACTTCGTCGGCGCCTGATTCATGGAACGCGCGCACGAAGTCGTCCTGGAAGATCTTGCGGCACGAGGTGGCTGACCGCGGTTCAAACACCGCCCACACGCGCCGATCGGGGTACGTGAACTTGATCGCGCGGATGGTTTCGAGAATCGCGGTGGGGTGATGCGCGAAGTCGTCGTAGACCGACACGCCGCGCACTTCCCCGCGCAGTTCGAGTCTTCGGCGCACGCCCAGGAACGAGCGCAGCCCCGTGCGGAGCCGCTCGGGCGAGATGCCCACGGCATGGCCGACCGCAAGCGCCGCCAGCGCGTTGCGGACGTTGTGCGCGCCAGACAACGGCACCTCGAAGTGGCCGAGTCGGTCTCCTCGGTAGGTGACTTCGAATCGCGTGTGGTCTCCGACCGGTTCCATCTCTCCTGCGCGCCAGTCGGCGCCTTCGGTGAAGCCAAACGTCTCGACGGGTGAACGTGCCAGGCGTGCGAGTCCGCTCGCCTCGGCGCAGTCGGCGCCGAGCAGGAGCAAGCCGTGCTGGGGGATCAGATTGACCAGGCGCCGGAATGCGATGCGCAACGCCTCCATGTCGGGATAGATGTCGGCGTGGTCGTACTCGACGTTGCCGATCACGGCGATGTCGGGCAGGTACTTGAGGAACTTCGCGGTCTTGTCGAAAAACGCGCTGTCGTATTCGTCGCCTTCGATCACAAAGTCACGACCCGACCCCAGCCGGTAGCTGCTGTCGAAGTTCGATGCGATGCCGCCCACGAGAAGACTTGGATCTTCACCCGCTGACGTAAGGAGCCATGCGGCCATCGACGTGGTGGTCGTCTTGCCGTGGGTGCCGGCAATCACAATCGAGCGGCGGTCCCAGAGGAAGTGCTCCCGAATGGCCTCTGGCAGGGAGCAGTACCGCATCTTGCGATCGAGCACGGTCTCAAGCTCGGGATTCCCGCGGGAGATCGCATTACCCACCACCACCATGTCGATGTCGCTCGTGATGTTGGCCGCGTCGTAACTGTTGAACACGCGGATTCGTTCACGGGCCAGGAAGTCGGACATCGGTGGATACACGCCGTGGTCGGAGCCCTGCACGTCCAGACCGCGCGTCTTCAGCATGGCGGCCAGTGTGGCCATGGCCGTGCCGCACACGCCAATGAAATGCACTCGTGTCATGCGGTCCCCTCGTCCACGGCAGATTCCTCGATCGACAGGCCCGCCGCTCCGCCATCACCCAGCACCCGCGTGTGGACGCCAAACGGCAGCGTCATCAACGGCGAGGTGGTGTGCCCTGACGGAAAACCAAACAGCACCGGGCCGTCAAACCCAGACATGACGTCGGCCACGGTGGCTCTGGCGGTCACGCTGCTGTCGGGCTCATCACAGCGCGGCATCTGTCCAAAGACCACGGCCGAGGCGCGCGACAGAAGACCGGTCTGACGCAGTTGCACCAACATCCGGTCCAGGCGATACGGCCGCTCCCCGACTTCGTCGATGAACAACACGTGGCCCGCCGGCGGATCAAACGCCCAGGGTGTTCCCATCGACGCCAGGAGCTGGGTCAGCGTGCCGCCCAGCATCGGCCCTTCGGCCGAGCCCTTCCTGAGAACCTCCACCCCTTCAGGGCGCAGTTCTCCCATCGGCTCGGTCCGCAGGCTCGCCAAAAACGACACGGGGTCGTACGCGTCGGGGCCGAGCGACAATCGCCGGTCGATCATGGGGCCGTGAATGGAGGTCATCCCCGCCCTGCAGGCCAGCCAGATGTGCAGGGACGTGACATCGCTGTAGCCGATGAAGGCCATCCGCGCCTCGCGCGCGAGTTCCGCGTCGGCCGGACCCAGGAGCGGCAGCATCTGCAGGCTGCCGTAGCCGCCGCGCAAGGCCATCACCGCGTCCACGTCGGCGCGTCGCCACAGGTCGGTCAACTGGGCTCTGCGGCGGTCAGGATCCCCGGCCACAAACCCTCGACGCTCGAACACCCGGTCGTCGTAAACGGGGTCGAACCCCAGGCGCCGCAATTCGAGGACACCCTTCTCGAACTCATCCGGATCGCAGGGGCTGGCTGGGGCCACAAGGCCGATACGGCTTCCCGGACCCGCAGGTCGCACCTTCAGGAGCCCCGCCCGCGTTCTGAGGCTCACAGCCAGGCCGCCATGCGGTCTGAAATGCGCTGGTGGGTCTCGAGGCCGACCGACGAGAGGGCCGCCGGTGGCGCCTGCAGGGCGTCGGCAAAGCGGGTCTTCACCCGCCACTGTCTGGACAACGCGTCTTCGACGCGCGCCACCGGCAGCATGCCTGACTCCATCGCATGGATGACCGCTTCGAGCGCTTCCATCTGCTCGTCCTGCGTGGAGTTGCACAGCAGCACGCTGTCGCAGCCCGCCTGCAGTGCGGCCACCATCGCGTCGGGCAAGGGCCAGGTCGCTGCCACCGCCTTCATACCGAGGTCGTCACTGATCACGAGACCGTCAAAACCCAGCGCCTTCTTCAGCACGCCATCAACGATCGCGTGCGACAGCGTCGCCGGCAGATCGGGATCGATCGACGGCACCAGCACGTGCGCGGTCATGATCGTGGCCAGCCCTGCGGCGATGCCTGCGCGAAACGGCACGTACTCGACACGGTCGAGCCGATCGGGCGCGTGTTCCACCAGCGGCAGTTCGAGGTGTGAATCTGTCGCGGTGTCGCCGTGCCCGGGAAAGTGTTTCCCGCAGGCCACGATGCCAGACGCGTGGAGGCAACGGATCAGGGCCGCGCCGAAGGAGGCGACCACCTCGGGTGTGGTGCCAAACGCGCGGTCGCCGATGATCGGATTCTGCGAGTTGGTATGAATGTCGAGCACCGGGGTGTAATCGAGGTTCACACCCACGGCCCGCAACTCAGCGCCGAGCGCGGTCCCAAAGGCATCGGCGAGGGCGGCATCCCCGCTGCGTCCCAGCGTCATCATCGGCGGCCATTCGGTGAAGGGGCGACGCAGTCGCGCCACTCGCCCGCCTTCCTGATCGACGCTGATCCACAACGGCCAGTCGCGCGCGAGTGACGCCGCTTCGCGCGACAGCTCGCGCACCTGCGCAGGTTCGGCCACGTTGCGGGAAAAGTAGATCACGCCGCCAAGATCAAACGCGGCGGCCAGCCTCTTCACGTCGGCGGGCACGGTGTGACCGGGAAAGCCGATGATGGCCAACTGTCCCACCTGACGCCGGAGATCGCGAAGCGACATACCGTGCCCATTATAATGCCCGCGTGCGCATTGATTGTTCTGCTCCCACCCGCATCGACCTTGCCGGCGGTACCTTCGACATCTGGCCGCTCTATCTTTTTCACGATCAGGCGCAAACGATCAATGCGGCACTGAGCCTGCGTGCTTCCTGCACGCTCGAATCGAGAGACGACGGGCGGGTGGAACTGCGGTCGGAGGACACGGACGAGACCGCATCGGCGGCGTCGGCCGCGTCGCTCGACCTCACGCACGTGCCGCTGCTCGCGCGCCTGGTCCACACCTTCGATGTCTCCGGCCTCACACTCACCACGCGGTCCGATTCGCCTGTGGGTGCGGGCATTGCCGGCTCGTCGGCGATGAACATCGCGATCACGAAGGCGCTCTCGGTGTGGACCGGCCGTTTTACGTCTGACGAGGAGGTCATGCTCACGGCGATGAACGTCGAGGCCCAGGTCATGCACGTGCCCACCGGGGCGCAGGACTACCGGCCCGCCCTCTACGGCGGCATCTCGGCCGTGGAACTGAACGCCACCGGCGTGCGTCGTGTCCGGCTTGACCTTCCCGCCGCTGCACTTACCGCCCGCATCGTGGTGGCCTACACGGGAGCATCGCGCAATTCGGGGATCAACAACTGGGAGGTCATGAAGCGGCGCATCGATGGCGACCCTGCGGTCATTGCCGCGTTCAACGGCATCCGCGACGCGGGCGTCGGCATGCGACAGGCGCTGTCCGCGCAGGACTGGACGGCCGCCAGCCGTCACCTGAACGCCGAGTGGCAGTGCCGCATGGCACTCGCACCTGGCGTGACCACACCCGAGATCAACGCGCTGCTCGCCGCCGCTCGCGCGGCCGGCGCCAGCGCCGGCAAGGTCTGCGGCGCTGGTGGCGGCGGATGCCTGTTCTGCCTCGTGCCACCCGAACGCAAGGCCGACGTCGCTCAGGCGCTCGCGTCCAGCGGCGCCCGCGTGCTCGACTGCACGATTGACGACGAAGGCGTGAGGGTCAGTCGCTCCTAACATCCGGAAAGGTTCTTATGTCGTTGATCGCCATCCGCAAGCTGTACTTCAATACGACCCAGGCCACGGTCCAGAAGGACCTGACCAGGGCGATTGCGTTGTTCAAGGCGCTGACGTCCGGAGACGACCGCGAGAAGGCGGCGGTGTTTATGGACGGGTTGTCGCAGATGCGGTCGGAGTGGGGTGTGCGCCCGCGAGGGTCAGGCGACTGAGCGGTTCATCCGCCAGATGACAAACGCGACGATCACCGCAACGACGATCAAGCCGACCACCACCCGCAGCACGAGCGACGCCTTGCGCTGACGCTCCACAAACGCCCGGTCGTCGTCGGTCACATCAGGACGCACGGCTTCACTCTCTTCGGGCGCGGCAGAGGCCAGCTCCGCGACGAACTTCGCCACCACGCTGTCGGGATCCAGCCCCACTTCGAGCGCATACGAACGGACAAACGCGCGGCTGAAGATTCCTCCAGGCAACCGTTTGAAGTCGCCGCGCTCGAGTGATTCGAGCACACCCACGGCGATCTTGGTGGACCCGGCGACCTGCCGCAGCGAAATGCCCCGGCCCTCCCGGGCGTGTCTCAACTCTAGTCCGACTTCGCTCATATGATTGGTTCGATTCCTACTGTAGATGACCGGTTGCGGCCCGGTCAAACGCCCCGCGCAGCGCGTGTGCGCCCGCAGCAATGCCCATCGCGCCTGTCGCGCGTCCTGGCGGAAGAAACAGCCGAATGGCGGCCACGCCCGCTGCCCCCGCAGCCATGCACTCGGCCGCACGCGACACAGTCACACCACCAATGGCCATCACCCGAACGGACGATGTCGCACATGCGCTTACGGTCTGTCGGAGCGCAGCCAGGCCGCGGCCACTCTTGGGACCCGAGTCATACACGGCCCCGAACAGCAGGTAGTCGGCATCCGCGTGGGTCACGGCGTCATCGACGCTGTGCACCGAACGCCCCACACACCACTCCGCCCCCGTGGGGCCGCGGCCGCGCGCGTGAAGCCCGGCGCGCGCGACGTTCCGCTCCAGCGCACGGACACGCGCAACGGATGGCGCGTCACCGGGCAGGTGCACACCATCGCAGCCGGCCGCCAGCGCGACATCGGCGCGGTCGTTGACGACCACCCTGGTGCGGCTGCCCTTGGCGGCTCCGGCCACCGTCCGTGCGAGATCGCAGAGCAGGCGCGCAGGCAGGTGGCCTTCGCGCAACTGAATGAGATCGATACCAACGGCCACGGCCTCGTCCAGCCACCGCGCCAGCGTCAGCACCTGATCGCGCAACGTGCGTGCCTCGGGAGCCAGTTGGTGCCGGTCGGTCACCAGGCACAGTGTCATGTGGGATCGGACCACCGGCTGATGAACGCCCGACTCAAATCCCGCACGCCCACCCAGCCGGTGACAAGGCCCACGCCGGTCACCGCACCGCGCACGAAGTGATTGCTCATGCACGTGAACAGCCACGGGTACAGTGCGGCGAAGTAGTTGCGATCCCACAGCGCAGTCCAGGGCGCCAGGATCAGCAGGAACCCCGCCTCAATGAGGTAGGCCGAGAAGAGGAGGCGAGCGAAAAATGGGATGGCAGTGTCTCCGCAATGGCTAGTCAAGCATCGTATCAGACGGAGAAAACAGCGACGGCTGTCGAAACGTCCGCCGATGGGCCATCGAGTACCCCCATCGGTCCACTGCGGCCAGGTGATCGGCGGTGGCATAGCCCTTGTGCCGGTCGAAGCCGTACCGCGGGTCGCGCGTGTGCAGGTCCCGCATCAGGCGGTCGCGATGCACCTTGGCCACAATGGACGCGGCGGCAATCGCGCTCACCTTCCGGTCGCCACCGACAAGCGCCCGTTGTGCCAGGACGAGTTGGGGAATGGGAAACCCATCGATGAGCACCAGTCCCGGCAGGGGCACCAGTGCCATCACGGCCAGGTGCATGGCGTGCAGCGACGCACGATGGATGTTGAGCCGATCAATTTCGCCGGCGTCCACCACCCCGATCGCCCAAGCCACGGCGGATGCCGTAATTTCGGCCGACAGGCGCTCGCGAACAATGGCCGACAGGAGCTTGGAGTCCGCCACGCCCGCCACATGGCGGTCGGGATGCAGGATGACGGCCGCTGCCACCACCGGCCCCGCGAGGCACCCGCGCCCCACTTCGTCCACACCTGCCACATGCACGATACCCAGACGCCGCGCGGCGTTCTCGATCGCGCGCGACGCACGGGCTTTCGCCATGGTCGGCTCCCGGTGGCGCTACGGCGTGCGGCGCTTTTCCTTCATGCGGGCGGCCTTGCCGCGCAGCTCACGCAGGAAGTAGAGCTTCGCGCGACGCACCTTGGCGCTGCGAATGATCTCGATCTTGTCCACGGTGGGCGAGTGCAGCGGGAAGATGCGCTCGACACCCTGGCCGAACGACACCTTGCGCACGGTGACCGACGCCCGCGATCCGCCGCGGTGCATGCCGATGACCAGGCCCTCGTACACCTGAATTCGTTCCTTGTCGCCCTCGCGCACCTTCACGTGTACGCGCACGGTGTCGCCCGACCGCATGTCGGGCCGCTCCACCAGGTGGGGACGTTCAATCATCTCTAACGCATTCATGAGCTGTGCTCCTTTACCGACTCTTCGAACTTCTTCAGCAGATCCGGCCGCCGCGCCTTCGTTCGCGCCAACCGCTGTCCTGCCCGCCACTCGTCAATCGCCCCGTGGTGCCCACTCGACAACACGTCAGGCACCGCAAGCCCCCGAAACACCGCCGGCCGCGTGTACTGCGGATGATCGAGCAACCCGCTGACAAACGAATCCTGCTCCACCGACGACTCGTCCCCCACCACACCGGGGATCAACCTCACCACGGCATCCACCAGGACCAGGGCCGGGAGTTCACCACCCGTCACCACGTAGTCACCAATCGAAATCTCATCAGTCACCAGCGTCTCGGCCACCCGCTCATCAACGCCTTCGTACCGACCGCACAACACGACGATCCGTGACATGCGGCTGAACCGCAGCGCCTCGGCGTGTGACAGCGCCCGTCCCTGCGGCGTCATCAGTACCACCGCGTCGGCCGCGCCACGCTCGGACGCAATCTCCTCGACGGCCCGAAACAACGGCTCGGGCTTGAGCACCATGCCAGGCCCTCCGCCAAACGGCATGTCGTCCACCACCCGGTGTTTGTCCGACGTGTAGTCGCGCAAGTCGCGCGCCTTCACCTCCACCACACCCCGGCTTCGTGCGCGCCCCACGACGCCTTCCGACAGCACCGCGTCAATCATCGCGGGAAAAATCGTCACGACGTCAATCGTCGTCATCGCGCCTCCCCGTCTTGCCCTGGCCGCTCGGCACGTTGACGTCCAGCAGCCCCTCGGGCGGATCCACCATGATTCGGCGCCCCACCACATCAATCTCCTGGCACATCGCCTTCACAAGAGGCACCAGCACTTCAGCGCCATCGCGATCCACCCCAAGAAGCGCGCCGCCGGCCCCGGTGTAGACCGCCTTCACCTGACCTACCTCAACTCCCGCGCCGGTCCACACCCGGCAGCCCACAAGGTCGTAGAGGTAATACTCGTCGGGCCCCAGCGGCATCCGCAACTGTTCCGGGATGCGCAACTCCACACCGCGCAACCCCTCGGCAGCCTCCACCGAGGTCACCCCCTCGAATGCCACCACCCACCGGTCCGCCTGTGGATGTCCCTGAACCACCGTCAGCGCCAACAGGCTCGTACCCGACTGGCGCCAGACCTGGGCGCCCGGGGCAAACCGTTCGTCGCCGAAGTCTGTCTCGGGCGCAAGCACCACCTGGCCCCGCAGACCGTGTGGCCGCACCACCCGGCCCACCTGCACCATCGACGCCCAGTCCACCCGCGGCTCCTTCTTTCGCCTAGCAAACGGCACGGGCTGAAGCCCATGCCCTCCGATCAACCTAGTCGTCGCGAAAATCGACGCTGACTCGAATGCCGTCGAGTTCCGCGGCGGCGGCCGCCAACGTGCGCACCGCTGTGGCGGTCCGTCCCTGGCGGCCGATGACGCGGCCCAAATCCCCCGGCGCCATCGTCAGTTCGACGACCGTCTGGTCGCGGCGCTCGTACTCCACCACGTCCACGTCGTCGGGCTGGCTCGCCAGTGCGCGCGCCACCACGTCGACGACGTCGCGCGCTCGGCTCACGATGCGGCCGTCGCGTCAGCCGGCGCAGCCACCACTGGCGCGCGGTCGATCAACGTGCGCAGCGTGTCGGACGGCGTGGCGCCGCTCTTCACCCAGAACGCATACCGCTCGCGATCAAGCACCAGTGTTTCCGGCGCGGTGCGCGGATTGTAGTGGCCAAGAATTTCAATGAAGCGGCCTTCACGTGCGGCCGCCGACTCGGTCACGACAATGCGGAAAAAGGCCCGGTTCTTGGAACCTGCCCGCCGCATACGAATTACTACCATCTGTCTGTCTCCTCGTTTTTCATCCCATTGGCCCATTGGCCCATTCCACTACCTGCCGCGCAGCATGCCCATCAGCCGCTGCGTGCCTTTAAGCCCGCCGCCCGCGCCGCTCATGGCCTTGAGCATCTTGCGCATGTCGACAAACTGCTTCAGCACCCGATTGACCTCTTCCACCGACGTGCCGCTGCCGCGCGCGATGCGCTTGCGACGGCTGCCGTTCAGCAACTGGTGGTTCTGGCGCTCTCCGATCGTCATCGAACTGATGATCGCCTGCACCCGGCCCACCTGCGTGCCATCCACCTGAGCGCGCTGTGCGTTCAGTTCCTTCATCGCGCCCAGTCCGGGAATCATCCCCAGCACCTGGTCGAGCGGCCCCATCTTCGTGATGGTGCGCAGCTGGTCTGCAAAATCATCCAGCGTGAAGTCATCGAGACGCGTCTTCTTCTCGAGCTTCTCACGGCTCTCCGCATCCAGCGCCCCCTCCGCGCGCTCGATGAGCGTGAGGATGTCGCCCATCCCCAGCAGCCGCGACACCAGCCGGTCTGCATGGAACGGCTCGAAGTCCTGTGGCCGCTCGCCCACACCCACAAACGCAATCGGCACGCCGACCACACCCACCACCGACAACGCCGCACCGCCACGGGCATCACCATCGAGCTTGGTGAGCACCACACCGGTGACCCCGCTGCCCGACCCCGGCGCGCTCATCCGGGCATTGAATTCGCCCGCACTCCGAATCGCGTCCTGGCCGGTCATCGCGTCAGCGACGTACAACCGATCCGTCGGATTCACCGCCCCGGCGATGGCCTCCAACTCGGCCATCAGCTCGTCGTCGATGTGCAACCGCCCCGCGGTATCGACGATGAGCGTGTCGAACCCGAGCAACTTCGTCTGCGCCAACGCGCCCGACGCTCGCACCACCGGGTCCATCTCGCCCGCCGGGTCGTGCACCCGCACACCCACTTGCGCCGCCAGCACCGACAACTGCTCGATGGCCGCCGGCCGACGGACGTCGGTGGACACCAGCATCGGATGCTTCCCCTGCGCTGCCAGCCACCGGGCCAGCTTCGCCGAGGTTGTCGTCTTGCCCGAGCCCTGCAGCCCCAGCATCAGCACCACGCGAGGCGACCGCGTGTCCGGCGTCAATCCTCCGGTGACATCACCGAAGAGCGCCAGCATCTCGTCGCGGACAATCCGCACCACCTGCTGGGCCGGCGAGAGGCTCCGCAGCACCTCGTCGCCAATCGCCTTCGCCCGCACCCGGTCGATAAACGCCTTGACGACGCGAAAGTTGACGTCCGCCTCGAGCAACGCGAGACGGATCTCGCGGAGCGCGGCATCTACGCTCGCTTCGCTCAGGCGCACTTCGCCCCGAAGCGACCTGAAAACGTCCTGCAGCCGTGTGCTGAGCGAGTCCAACATACCGTTCATGACGCCCGCCCCGGTCCAACGCCACACCGTGCTTGTGGCCCTAACCGGTTCAGGCGCAAACAGTTATCTTAAGGCAAAAATCGGCAATCTACTTGATTATTGTCTCTACGGCGACGTCGAAGCGACGAAAATTGTCGTACGTGGCCCTTCCGGTGATGACCGGCTGGCGGGGCGTTGAGTAGCGTTCACTCATGAGAAAGGGCAGCCAAAGCTTGAGTTTGGGCTGTTCGGCGTAACCCACGGTAATCACGGCGGACGTGGACCCGGTGTTGATCCTCAGCTCGGTTCTGAGCACCCGTCCGTTGGCCTCGTCGATCCAGAACTTGCCGGCGGCGGCGGCCCCGTCGCGCGTTTCGATAAACCGGGGCGTTTTGCGCTCCTGAAACCGGATTTCGCGGGCGTCGATGCCCGAAATGTCGATGGTGCCCCCGCGCTTGAACTCGGATCGGTGCTGCTCGGCCGTCCTGCCGTATTGCAGCATCATCGTGGGCACGTTGATGTTGCGGCTGACCCACCCCAGGTTCAGCCTCGAACTGGCCTCCACAATCTTCCTGACCTGGGCGGCGCTGTCACCGGTGGGCTTGATGAACAGGTCCACGAGCCGGTCGCTGCGGTCGCGCACCTCCTTGCCGTCCACCTCGAAGACATCGCGAAACGCCACCCATCCCCTGTCGCCGGCCTTGGCCAGCAGCAGGTCTGACCGCAGAGCGCGCCTGTCGCCGAACATCCCGTTCAGGGGCGAGACTTCCTGGAAATACCGCTCCTCGGAGACCACTGTCGCCAGGTCTTTTTCGAACTGGTCGATGTACGCGCCCAGGCGCGCCACAAGCGCGGGCAGGGACGTGTCGATCCTGGCCGGCTCCTGCGCGGAAAGCGCCAGTCCCGCACCAAGGACCGCCGCCAAGCCAGCCGCAAGAACGCGCCCCAAAGACCGTTCCACCATGAAGGGCATGAAGTTCCATGAAGGCGCAGGTTTGGGGGCCGGGCTCCGCCCGGGCCGCGCGATCGGACGAACGCCACACACGAACATACCGAACGCCGGCAAAACGGTACGTTCGTTTGTGATCTTCATGGTGAAACGTGACACCTGCCCTACACCGACAAGAGTTTGTGGCCGAGCTTGTCTTTTTTGGTCTTCATGTAACGGCGCGTGAACTCGGTGGCGGCGATTTCGAGCGGCACCGATTCCACCACCGACAGCCCGTATCCTTCAAGCCCGACGAACTTGCGCGGATTGTTGGTCAGCAGACGCATCGTGCGCACGCCGAGGTCCCGCAGGATCTGCGCGCCAATGCCGTAGTCGCGCTGGTCGGGTTTGAACCCGAGTTTTTCGTTCGCCTCCACCGTGTCGAGGCCCTGATCCTGCAACTCATACGCCTTGATCTTGTTGGTCAGGCCGATGCCACGGCCCTCCTGATTCAGGTACAGCAACACGCCCTGCCCTTCAGCCGCGATGAGCGCCATGGCGCGATCGAGCTGAAGACCGCAGTCGCAGCGGGAGGAATGAAACACGTCGCCAGTCAGGCACTTCGAGTGCACGCGAACCATGATCCGCTCACCGGCGCCCACGTCGCCGCGCACGAGCGCGACGTGCGTCTCGCCATCGAGCCCCGACTCATACGCATACACGTCGAACGGCCCATGCGCGGTCGGCAGCGCCGCGCGCGCCACCCGCTTCACCAGGCTCTCGGTGCGCATGCGATACCGGATCAGGTCGGCGATGGTGATCATCAGCAGTTTATGCTTGCGCGCGAACTTCGTCAGTTCGGGCACGCGCGCCATGGTGCCGTCCTCGTTGAGGATCTCGCAGATGACACCGGCCGGCGGCAGGCCGGCCATGCGCGCCAGGTCTACCGCCGCCTCGGTGTGGCCCGCGCGCACCAGCACTCCACCAGGGCGCGCGCGCAGTGGGAAGACGTGGCCCGGCCGCGCGAGGTCTTTCGGCTTCGTGTCGCTGGCAATGGCCACCTTCACGGTGTGCGCGCGGTCCGCCGCCGACACACCGGTCGACGTCCCGGCACGCGCATCGATCGAGACGCAAAACGCGGTTTCACGCCGCGAAGAGTTGTCACTGACCTCAAGCGGCACATCGAGTTCGGCAAGACGCTCAGGCGTCATCGACAGGCACACGAGCCCGCGGCCGTGTTTCACCATGAAGTTGATGGCGTCAGGCGTGACCTGCGACGCGGCCATCGTCAAATCCCCCTCATTCTCGCGATGCTCATCGTCCACAACGACGAGCATCTGGCCCTCACGAAAGGCCTGGACGGCTTTGTCGATCGGCGCGAACGGCGAAGCCTTGCGGCCCTTGGCTAGACGAAGACTGGCGCTTTTCACCGGCGACTCACCCCTTCTATTCACTGCACCCCATCACGCGGGCGCCTGCAACGACATCACGCGGGCCACATATTTGCCCAGCACGTCACCTTCAACATTCACTGCCGACCCCGGCGACAGGGCCGACAGCGCCGTGTGCGCCCACGTATGCGGCACAATCTGGACGGCGAACATCCGTTCGGTCAAGGCCGCCACCGTCAGGCTAATTCCGTCGACGCTGACTGAGCCTTTGGGAATCAGACACGCCTCAATCGCGTGTGGCACACGAAACTCAAGCCAGTAGCAATCGCCCTGGGCGCGCACGGCGGTCAACTCGGTCACCGCATCCACATGGCCCAGCACGAAGTGGCCGCCCAGCCGATCGTCGGCGCGCATCGGGCGCTCGAGGTTGACGCTGCGGCCAACTTTCCAATCGGCCAGAGTCGTGACGCGCAGCGTCTCTGGCGAGACCTCGGCGGAAAAGCGCGCCTCGGTCCGAGCCACAACCGTGAGGCACACGCCGTTGACCGCGATGCTGTCGCCAATGGTCAATTCACCGGCCAGCGGCGTCTCAATCACCATGCGACGAGCCCCGGGCAGTTCGTCCAGGGTGTCGACACGGCCGACGGCTTCAATCAATCCTGTAAACATCCTCAACCAACCAGTCGGCGTCCAGACGCTGCCATCGTTCGCGGGGCACCGCCTCACATCGCGCTCGCACCGCAGGCACCATCGGCACACCGTCGCCCAACACGGTCGGCGTGACAAGCCATTGCAGGTGGTCGACCAGTTGCGCATCGAGCCACGCCTGCTGCAGCGACGGACCGCCCTCAAGTACCAGTGACTGCACGTCGCGTGCGGCCAGGCTCCGCGCCACGGCACGCAGATCGCGGGTCGCCTGTGTCTCCACCCGCACGCCCTGTGCCCGCAGCGCCTCGAACTTCGCCGGGTCGGCCTGCACCGTCGAATCCAGCACCACCATTATGACGGGACCGGCCGACGCGGTCGACCAGACCCGGGACGCGGGCGACGTCCGACCACGCCAGTCGATCACCACCCGGGTCAGAGGGCGGGTGCGCACGGGCCCGCGCGCCGTCAACTCGGGGTCGTCCACGAGAACGGTGTCAGCCCCCACCGCAATCGCGTCGATCCACGCCCGTTGACGATGCATCCAGCGATCGGCCGCACCGCCAGACAGACGGGTGCGTCCCCTTACTCTGCCGACATAGCCGTCCGACGACGTGACCGTTTTGAGCACGGTCCAGGGCCGCCCGTGACGCATCCATGTGAGGAACGGCGCGTTCTGCCGCTCGGCGTCGCCCCGGCCTACCCCCACATCCACAACGATATCGCGTGCGCGCAGCCAAGTGTGACCGCGGCCATCCACCAGGGGATTCGGATCCTGAATCGCCGTCACCACCCGGCGAACGCCAGCCGCCGCGATGCGCTCAACGCACGGACCAGTGCGGCCTGTGTGGCTACATGGTTCCAGGGTGCAGTACAGCGTGCTGCCGCGTGCCCGATCGCCCGCGTCGTCGAGCGCCATCACCTCGGCGTGCAGACCGCCGGCCGCCAGGTGCGCGCCCTGGCCGACAACCACGTCGTCCGCGCTGACCACCACAGCCCCCACGAGCGGATTCGGGTTGGTACGCCCGCGGCCGCGTTCGGCCAGCGCGATCGCCCGGGCCATCCACGCGGCGTCGGTCAGCGCGACCATCGGCCCTACTTCGTTTCAGAGAAGAGCGCGTCGACGTACGCGCCGGCGTCAAAGGGCAGAAAGTCGTCAATGCCCTCACCCACGCCTATGTACCGGATGGGAAGCTTCAAATCGTGTGCGATGGCCACCACCACACCGCCCTTGGCGGTGCCGTCGAGCTTGGTCAGCACAATGCCGTTGGCGCCGCTGGCCTGCTGGAACTCTCGCGCCTGCACCAGACCGTTCTGACCCACCGTGGCATCAAGCACCAGAAGCACTTCGTGCGGCGCACCGGGAACCTCGCGCGACACCACGCGCCGAATCTTGTCGAGTTCGGCCATCAGGTTCGCGCGCGTGTGCAACCGACCCGCGGTATCCACGAGCACAATCTCGCGGCCACGTGCCTTGGCCGCAGTGACCGCGTCGAACGTGATGGCCGCAGGGTCGGATCCCGTTTTGGCGCGAACCAGATCAACACCCGCGCGCTCGGTCCACACGGCCAACTGCTCCACCGCGGCCGCGCGAAATGTATCAGCCGCGCAGACCAGCACCGAGCGGCCCGCTGATCGATACAGGTTGGCCAACTTGCCCACCGTGGTGGTTTTCCCGGTACCGTTGACGCCGACGATGAGGATGATGTGTGGCGTTGAGACAATCGCCTGAGGCGCGACGGTCTCGTTGAGGATGCGCCGCACTTCCCGTCCGACTCGCGCGCTGATCGAGCCGACCCGGTCCTGTCGGACGGCTGCCACGATGCGCTCGGTGGCAGGCAAACCGACATCGGCCGCGATCAGCGCTTCTTCAACAGCCTCAAGCGTCTCGAGCGCCAACGCGGGTCGGCCACTCCTTGACGGCGCGACTGCCTGGGCCGGCGCCTGATCCGCCTCGGCAAGACGATCGCGAATTTGTTGTGCGGTGCGCGCAAGACCGGTGCGTAGTCGATCGAGGAGCGACATCAGGCCTTCCCGGCTTCCTGTTCGCCGCGCTGGGGCCGCAACATCAAATCCCCCGCGGCCGCGCGAGGCGTTTTGCGCCCGGCCAGGACCTCGGCCATTTGCGCGGCAATCGGAAGCTCCACGCCATACCGTTCGCCCAGCGCCAGGGCGGCGGGTGTGGTGCGCACGCCCTCGGCCACCATCCGCATGCCCGACAGAATGTCATCGAGCGATCGCCCCCGGCCCAGTTCCACGCCAACGTGCCGGTTACGACTGAGCGAGCCCGTACACGTCAGCACCAGGTCTCCCAGTCCGCTTAACCCTGACGGTGTTTCGCGCTGTCCACCCATCGCAAACGAGAGCCGTGAGATTTCGGCGAGTCCGCGAGTAATCAGCGCCGCCATCGCGTTGTGGCCGAGCCCCAATGACTCCACAACACCGGCGGCGATGGCGATGATGTTCTTGAGCGCTGCGCCAATCTCGACACCGACGACATCGGTGGAGGCGTAGAGACGAAAGACGGGCCCACGGAACTCTTCCTGAACGGCAGCGAGGGCCGTGGCGTCGTTCGACGCGGCCACGAGCGCGGTGGGCAGCCGCTGCGCCACCTCAGCAGCAAAGCTGGGCCCGGACAGCACCACGACAGGGTTGCGCCCGCCGGTCTCCTCAGTGAGCACCTCCGACATCCGATCGTGGGAATCGGCCTCAAGACCTTTTGTGGCGCTGACCAGAATCACCCCGGGCTCAAGGTGGGGCACGGCGCCGCGCACCACGGCCCGAAGACCGTGTGACGGCACGGCCACAATCACATGACGCGCGCCGTCAAGCGCCGAGGTCAGCGACGACGTGGGGCGGAGTTGAGCGGGAAACGTGACATCGGGAAGATAGGTGGGGTTCGCGCGCCGTTCGGCCATCGCGCCCAGCAAGTCATGGTCGCGCCCCCAGAGAGCCACGTCGTGCCCCATGCTTCCCAGATGGATGGCGAGGGCGGTGCCCCAACTGCCGGCGCCGAGTACCGCGGTCGACATACGTTTCTAATTGTAGTCGGCGTCGGTCAGGACGCGTCGAATCAGGTCCAACGCGGCTTGAACCGCCATTTGCCGGACCATCGCGCGGTCGCCCGGAAAACGAACCATCCGCACCACGCTCCGCACTCCCGGGCCCGACACGGCCAGGGCCACGGTGCCGACAGGTTTGGATTCGGTGCCTCCGGTCGGCCCGGCGATCCCGGTGATACCCACGCCCAGGTCCGTCTTCAGTTGGCGCCGTACGCCTTCGGCCATCGCCTGAGCGACGGGCTCGCTGACCGCGCCGTGGGCGGCAATCAATTCGACAGGTACGTCGAGCGCCTGCACCTTGACGTCGTTCGCATACGCCACGACGCCGCCCGCAATCCACGCAGAGCTGCCGGCGACCTCGGTCAGCGCCCCCAGGAGGAGACCGGCGGTGCAGGACTCAGCCGCAGCCAGGACGAATTGCCGTTCCTGGAGCAGACCTCCCACCACCTCGGCGAGCGTGCGTCCATCGACGCTGAACGCGGCCGGGCCCAGTGCGGCGTGCAGGCGTTGCACCGCCGCATCAAGGGCGCGGTCGAGGCGGGCCGCATCGTCGCCCTGCGCCGACAAGTGCAGTTCCACCTGGCCTGGCGCGGCCAGGATGGTGGTGCTGATCACGGGGTCCGACTGGAGCCACGTGGTGTAAATCGGCTGCGCGACTTCTTCCACGTGTGATTCACTGCGCCCTGTGGTCTTGACCGTGCGGCGCCGCAGCACGGCCCCCGCGCAGAGGTCGCGAAGCCGCGGCAGCACGTGGGCCTCGAACATCGGCTTGAGTTCGCGTGGTGGCCCCGGCAGCGCGATGAGCACGCCGCCGCCCATTTCACACCAGAGCCCCGGCGCTGTGCCGTTCGGATTCGGGAGTGCCACAGCGCCTGTTGGCACCTGGGCCTGACGGGCGTTGATCGACGGCATGCGGATGCCGCGACGAGCGAACCGAGCTTCGATGCTCGCCAGAAGCGCCGGATCTTCTTCAAATGCAACGCCGGCGACGTCGGCCACCGCCTCGCGTGTCACATCGTCATCTGTCGGCCCGAGGCCACCGGTGGTCACCACCACGTCCGCGCGCGCCAGTGCCGCACGCACCGCCGCGGCAACCGCCGCGCGGTCGTCGGCCACCACAGACTTGCCTCGCACGTCCAGGCCAAGTTCATTGAGGCGGGCGGTGAGGTACAGGGAATTCGTATCGGTGCGGAACGGCGTGAGAAGTTCGGAGCCGACCGCCAGAATTTCGGCGAACCGCAGCGACCGTCTCACCACGCGCCCGGCCAGAAGCGCACCAGCAGCATCATCACGCCCAGCCCGTACAGGCCCGCCATGAGGTCATCGGCCATGATCCCGAACCCACCGTGCAGGCGTTCGAATTGGCGAGCCGGGGGCGGCTTGATGATGTCGAGTACGCGAAAGATCAGGAAACCCATCAGCGCGCCCTTCCAGCCGACACCGGTCAGGAAGAGTGTGAGCAGTTGGCCGGCGACTTCATCAATCACCACTGGACCAGGATCTTCACGCTTGAGTGCGGCCTCGGCGACGCTGGCGGCCCAGATGCCGACGACGGTGATTCCCGCGAGCAACGCGAACTGGGCCACGGGCGTCCAGCCACGCGTCAGCATGTAGATGACGACGCCCACGGCCGACCCGACGGTGCCCGGGGCCACGGGGAAAAACCCGACGCCACCGACCGTGGCGATGCCCAGGCCGAGCTGTTTCACCAATGCACCACCCGGGTGTGCGCCAGACGGTCGTGAACCGCAGCGCCGGCACCAAACAACGCGGGGACAAGCCCGACGCCCAGGGCCAGCACCGAAGGCAGAGCCGCCAATGACCGAACTGCCGCCTGCGACACCGAGAGGCTCTCGCCGCCATCGGACTCCGATGGTGTTGAAACGACGCGAATGTGCATTGCCATCTTGCCCAGTGTCTGCCCCCCGGCCGCCGTAAACAGTGCGAGATACCCGATGGCGAGCATGGCGAACATCGCGCCCATGGGCGCCACCGGCAGCAACTGATAGTCGGCCATCGTCAGGCCCGTCAGCCGAAGGGTGAAGTACACGACAACGCCGGCGATGCCCACAAGCAACAGGGCGTCGATCGCCGACGCGGCCAACCGCGTCATCCCACCGACGGATTCAGGGTCCGCGGCCGCGGGCGCGAGATCGGAGGCCGGTTCCCGGGTCCACTGCATCGGTGGAGGCGGCGGCATCGGCAGCGGAATCTCCTCGCGGAGCTGGACCTGGTCGAGCAGGTTCGGCTCCGGGAGAGGCGCCATGCCATATTTCGCGCGAAGCCGTGCCGAATCCGGCGTGGCGCGCCGAACGGCCACAGGCACCCGCGGACGCGCCGGCACGGTCACGAGCGGCGCTGGCTCGTCATCATCGTCGGCGCCGGCAGTGGCCGGGTCGGCGAGGCTGCGAACAAACAGCGGGAGGTCTGCGGTGGCGATGGCGGATGTCGCCGGTGCGGCCGCAGCCCGCGGCGCGGTCATCACGCCCGTCGCGATCGACGTGGCGGGGCCGCGGCCCCTCAAGGTCGTCTCGGCCCAGCTGAGGGGTTCACTTTCGTCCATGGACAGGTCGTGCCCGCAATTGCGGCACCGGGGTTCGGGGTCAAAACTCAAGTAGTGGCACTTGGTGCATCTCATCGCGGTCCCTCTAGAGGCCCACGCCTCTCGCCGGCTGCGGCCAGCAGCAGACGCTGAATGTCGATACGCAACCTATCGGTCTCATCCCGGAAGATCTGTTCAGGCTCGATGCGATCCAGCACCTGAAGGGCCTCGGCCAACCGCCCTCTCGCATACAGCGTGCGTGCGCGGACCAGGGCCACTTCCGCGTGGCTCGGCACGGTCACGGGCGCGGCCGACAGGGTGGGCGACGGCATGATGGCCAGTGGGCTCACGCCCACGCCCAGACCCGGCACCTGGCTGCTGACCAGGACCACCGTGACGACCACGACCACGGCTGCGGCGAGCCAGGCCCTGACCGTCACTTGCGTGGAAAGCCACGCGTGCCAACTGACGACCACCGGATCGGCAGCGGCGCGAATGCGTGGGGGGCCGCCAAAGGCGCGCTCCAGGCGTTCGAGGCCGAGCCGCAACGCTGCGGTCCGCTCGTCTTCTCCGAGCACGCTCGCCGCCTGCTGCAGGTGCAGCCGCGCGTCATCAGTGCGGCCCTGCTCGAGCAAGGCCGCGACGTGTTGCAGGGACTCTTCCGCGCGACGCTGGCGCTCGACAATCGCGCTGCGGGCCCGATCGATGTAGCCGCGCGCACTCGCATGGCTGCGATCGAGGAACAGCACCCGGGTCCACAGGTGAATGGCGTCTTCGTACTGGCCCAGGAAATACCTGTCCAGGCCCTCAACCAACAGGTCATCCACGCGGCTATCCGGCCCTGCGCCAGGCGCATCAGCGGAGCGTGTGTGACGATTCTGGTCGGTCATCGTTGTGCCGATGCGGATTATAGCGACTAGGGATCAGAAGTACAAGCCCCCCCGGTGAGAATGAGGCAATGGGGCAATGGGCCAATGTGCGCCCCCACTGCCCCACTTCGCTCCGCATTGCCTCATTGCCCAATTGCCTAATCTGAATGGCCCTGCCACACTCCATGCCCATGGCGTTAATCGAATGCATTCCCAACATCAGTGAAGGTCGTCGTCGGGACGTCCTCGACACGTGTGCCGCCGCCATTGCCGCGACCGGCGCCAGGCTGCTCGACGTCAAGCCCGACGCGGTCCACCATCGCACCGTCTTCTCGTTTATCGGCACACCGGCCCAGGTTCGCGACGGGGCTCTGGCGTTGTTTGACGCGGCCCTGGCTGCCATCGACCTGCGCACCCACAAGGGTGAGCACCCTCGGATGGGGGCGGTAGACGTGGTGCCGTTTGTCCCGATCAAAGACGCGACCATGGCCGATTGCGTGGCGCTGGCTCGTGAAGTGGCCGCCGCCGTGGCCGCGCGCCACCAGTTGCCGATCTACCTCTACGAAGAAGCCGCCACGTCTGCCGGGCGCCGAAACCTGGAGGACGTCCGCCGCGGTGAGTTCGAGGGGTTGGCTGACAAGATCGCCAAGCCGGAGTGGGCGCCCGATTTTGGTCCCGCCACCCCGCACCCCTCTGCCGGGGCCTCCATCGTGGGCGCACGGATGCCCCTCATCGCCTACAACATCAACCTCGCCACCGACCGGCTCGACGTGGCGAAGAAGATCGCGGCCGCCGTGCGCCACAGCACCGGCGGCTTCCGCTACGTGAAGGCCATGGGCCTAGCGCTCGAGGACCGCGGCATCGTGCAGGTCTCAATGAATCTCACCAACTTCGAGAAGACACCACTCTTCAGGGTCTTCGAGTGTGTGAAGCGCGAGGCCAAACGCTACGGTGTCTCAGTTCTGGAAAGCGAAATCATCGGCCTCGTCCCGGCCGCCGCCCTGACCCAGTCTGCCGCGTGGTTCCTGCAAGTCAGCGACTTTTCCGACAACCAGGTGCTCGAAAACGCGCTCACTGAAGAATGAGGCAATGAGCCAATGACATTGCCTCATTCCCTCACAGGTCCAATTCCCAGCCCGCGCATCTTCTTGTAGAGATTGCTGCGTTCCACATCGAGCACCTCAGCGGTCTTTGAGATATTCCCGTCGCACGCCTCAAGCGCGCCCAGGATGTAGTCGCGCTCCCAGGCATCGCGAGCGTCGTGCAGCGGCCGGACGACCGACGCGCCCGTGGCGTCGCGCAGGATGGTGGGCGCCACCACGTCGAGAAACCCCAGGTCCGTTTCGGTGATGGTGTCGCCGGGCGCCATGATCAGCACACGCTCCACCACGTTCCGGAGTTCACGCACGTTGCCGGGCCACCTGAACGCACGAAACATTGCGGCGGCCTCAGGCGACAACTGCTTTTCGCGCCGCCCGTATTCCTGCGCCAGCTCCGACACGAAGTGCCGCGCCAGCCGCACCACGTCGTCGCCCCGCTCGCGGAGCGGCGGCACGGAGATCGGGATGACGTTCAGGCGGAAGAAGAGATCCTCGCGAAACCGGCCCTCCCGAATTTCCTCGGCGAGGTGCTTGTTCGTGGCGGCAATCACGCGCACGTCCACGCGTACGCTGCTTTGTCCACCCACCGGCTCAATGACCTGCTCCTGCAACGCACGCAGCACCTTGGCCTGCGTCTTCAGGCTCATGTCAGCAATTTCATCGAGGAACAACGTGCCACCGTGCGCCAGCTCGAACTTGCCGCGGCGGTCCGCCACGGCCCCGGTGAATGCCCCCTTCATGTGCCCGAACAGCTCAGACTCGATCAGCTCCTCAGGAATGGCCGCGCAATTCACCTCGACGAACGCGCCCGACCGCCGGTTACTGAGCGCATGAATCTGCCGCGCCACCAACTCCTTGCCCGTGCCGTTTTCGCCTGAGATCAACACGCGGCTGTTGGTGGGCGCCGCCATCGCGATTTGCGCCCGCAACTGCTGGATGAGCCCGCTCTCGCCCACCATGACAAACCGGCGATCCACGCGCGCGCGCAGCGCTCGATTTTCTTCTTCCAGACGATGCTGGCGCAGGGCGTTGCGTACGACCAGCATGGTCTTTTCCAGCGAAAGCGGCTTCTCGATGAAATCGAACGCGCCGAGCTTGGTGGCACGCACTGCGTTTTCGATGCTGCCGTGTCCGGAGATCATGATGACCTGCGCCTCGACGTGGCGCTCGCGCAGCCGCGCCAGCGTGTCGAGGCCATCAAGGCCGGGCAGCCAGATGTCGAGCAGCAGCAGGTCGTAGGACCGCCGCGTGACCTGCTCGAGGCAGGCTTCGCCGCTGTCCACGGCATCCACCATGTAGCCCTCGTCGCGCAGCACTCCACCCAGCGAGGCGCGTACCCCGGCTTCGTCGTCAACGATCAGGATGGCGGCCATTGAGGCGACTCCACCGGCAGCTCTATCGTAAACACCGTCCCCGTTGGCGTGGCATCGCCCACTTCGATCCGCCCTCCATGCTCACTGATAATCCGCTGCACAATGGCCAGGCCAAGCCCGCTCCCGCGCCCCTTGGTTGAATAGTAGGGCATGAACAACTTGTCGCGGTCAGCGGCCGGCACACCGGGGCCGTTGTCCACCACTTTGAACCGCAGCGATTCCTGGGTCTCGTCGCGGCCGGTGGACAACGTGATCGTCGGCAGCGCCCCATCCGGGCGATGAGGCGCCCCAGGGCCACCGAGCGCTTCGAGCGCGTTATCGACGAGGTTGATGATGACCTGGCGAATCTGCTCCACGTCCACGCGCACCAGGGGTGAGTCGAGCGTCAGCCGCTGCTCCACCACCACGAGCGACGACTGCAGCACACCCGCGTAGAGCCGGACAACGTCGGCAATGATGGCGTTGAGATCGGCGGGTGCCATCTTCGGTCCTCGGAGGCGGGCGAACTGCGCAAACTCGTCCACCAGGCTCTTGAGTGCGTCCACCTCCGTGATGATCGCGCCGGTGCACTCGTCCACCAGTGCCTTGTCGGCGGCAGGTGCGGTGGAAAACTTGCGCCGCAGGCGTTCCGCGGAGAGCTGAATCGGCGTCAACGGATTCTTGATTTCGTGCGCCAGCCGGCGCGCCACGTCGCGCCACGCCGCCACCCGCTGCGCCCGAATCAGCGGCGTCACGTCATCGAGCACGAGGACCGCACCCTCCGGGTCGCCCGCGGTCCCGGAGAGCACGGTTGCTGCGGCGGCCAGGTGAATCTCGCGATCCTCGCGCGCGAGGGTGACTTCTTCGATGGCCCCGGCCAGCACGCGATCGAGCTCATGGCTCGACCCACCCAGCCGGTGCGCCTCGGTCGTCGCTTCTACGAGCGGCAGGAGGACGCGCAGATCCTCGCGACCAAATACTGCCTTCGCCTCGTGCCCGATCGCGGAAGCGTCGATGCCGAGCAGCCGCTCGGCCGCACCATTGAGTGTCGAGATTCGCCCCCGGGCATCGAGGGAGATGACGCCGGTGGCGACGCGGTCAAGGATGGTCTCGATGTAGCGTCGCCGCGCGTCCACTTCGATGTTTTTCTGCTCGAGCGCCAGCCGCGACTGCTGCAGGCGCTCCTGGCTCGTGCCCAGTTCGGCGGCCATCGTGTTGAAGGCTTCAACCAGGGACCCGAGTTCGTCGCTGGTTTGCGGCTCAAGCCGAAGGTCGAGTTGGCCGGCGCCGATGGCGCGTGCGCCTTCGGCCAGCATCTGGATGGGCCGCGTGATCCGCTTGGCCACATAGAGGCCGAGCCATGTGGCGCTGACAAGGATTAACAGGGTGACGGTCAAGAAGACGGCGCGGTAGAGGGCAGTCATTGGTGCCCGGAGCACTTCCAGCTGCTTGTATTCCTCGAACCGGGCGGCCGCCAGCCGTTCCTGTGCCGCCATTTCTTCAGGTACGTACAAGGACACGACGACCACGCCCACCACAATGCCCGCCGCGTTGCGCACGGGCGCGGCCGCGCGCACCAGGACGCCGCCACTGCCGACGTGATCCTCGGTCATGTCATAGCGCCCCGATGCGGCCACACGTGCGGCGATGCGATCGGCCGACGCACGCACCACGTCGCGAGGCGGCGCTCCAGCTTCAAGTGCCAGCAGGAACACCGCGTCACGCAAACCACCGGGCGTGGACACGGTCTGATACATCTCAATCAGGCCATCACGCATGGTCGCGAGTTCGTTGTTGGCCACGGCCTGCAGCGGCGCCACGTTGCCGGCGTCCATGTCGCCCGGCGGCAGACGCGTGGCGAGCCACGACGCACGGAGGCTCGCTGACTCCTGTCGCTCGAGGTGATACTGCCTCGCAATCTTCTTCGCGGCGCTCAGGGACTCTTCAACCGGGACGCTGAAGTAGCGGTCTGCAAAACTGCGCAGGTACTCGCTGCCGATCACCAGCACAAGGGTGGCCGGCACAATCGTCATCGCCAAGAGTGCCGCGACGAGCTTGGCGCGAAAGCGCGCGAACGGGGCCCCGCGCCGCCCTTCCACCCACAGTTTGATGATGTTGCGCCCGAGCACGGCCACGAGCACCAGCAACAGCGTGAGCGACACGGCAGCGAGCGCGTAGAACACCGCTTCGCTCCCGAGAAGAACCTGGTCGAGGCCGGCGACACTGGGCAGCCAGAGCGCGGCCGCCAGGACGCCCAGGAGCAGCATCACCGCGAACGTCAGCACGCGCGGATTGTCGAGCGCGCGGCGCCGTGGTGTGACCGGTTCGGGGGATGGCGGAGGCGAATCGAGCAACATGAGGCGAGCGTGCCCTTCCGCCAGTCTATCGATTGACGGGGAGTTCCACGCGCCCAGACATCTCGGCGCGGCCCCACGGCCAGAGCGAGAACCCGCGCGGTAAGCTGTCGCGGGCCCGGACGTGCACGTAATACTCGCCTGAGGTCTTGAGGCGCGACGTCTCCCCCAACAACACCCGTTCAAACTCGGTGACCCAGAGGCGCATCTCGGCTTCGATTTGCGTCTGTTGTGCCCACTGCACAGTGGTCTCGCGCAGCTTCGACACCTGGTAGGCGCCCGTCAACGTGTCGAACTTCACGGTGGAGGCCACGGTGGCGGCCGCCACGGTCTCGTCAAACCAGAGCGTGGACGACCGACGCAGCTCTGCGACGTAGGTCAAGGTGACGGGAAGGCCGCTTTGTACGGCCTCCCGAACCTGGCCGGAGAAGGCGGCCGAGGCGGCGAAATTGGCATACACCCGGTCTTCAGCCACGACTGGCGTGATACGCACGTCGGCGGCGGCGAGCAGCGTGGCGGCACCCACGGCCACGAGCGCGGCCACACCCCCGACGTGCCGTCTCCCCCAGTGCGTCACAGCGTGCCCATCATGACTTGAACAGGTCGTTGAGTTCGTGTTTGAACTCATCGATATCTCGAAAATTCCGGTAGACGCTGGCGAATCTCACATAGGCCACCTTGTCGAGCTGTCGCAAGGCCTCCATGACATGAGCGCCAATTTCTTCGGTTGACATTTCGCGCTCGGGCTTCTCCTGAAGGGCTGTTTCCACCTTATCGGCCACATCCTCAAGCGCCGATACGCGGACCGGACGTTTCTCGCAGGCCTTGAGCAGCCCGGCGACAAGTTTCTGCCGCTCGAATCGCTCGCGGCGCCCGTCCTTCTTGACCACCATGTAGGGGATCTCATCGATCCGCTCGTAACTGGTGAACCGCCGGCCGCAATCGAGGCATTCGCGGCGGCGCCGAATGACCTCGCCCTCTTTGCTTTCGCGCGAATCCACCACTTTGTCACCGGGGTGACCGCAATACGGGCATTTCATCGGCGCGTCTCCTCCTCAGGCCCGGGCTCAGGCGCCGGCCGCATCTGATTGAGCCCGCCAAGCGTCAGGCCATCCTGCCACATGAACACCAGTCCCACCATGGCAACCGGAGCAAATGACACCAGGTGCAACAGGATCGCCGCGGCGGCCGCCTGGTCCACTGTGGCGCCAAAATACGTGGTCACGGCGAACTTGTAGGCCCAGTGAAACCCACCGGCGCCGCCCGGGGTCGGCAGGGCCACGCCAACGACAAGATACATGACGATAAGGAACGAGCCGGAGAAGGGCACCGTCAAACCGAAGGCACGCGACACCAGCCAGATGCCCAGACAAATCGACGCCCACAGGGCCAGCGACCACGCCAACGAGACGGCGAGTGCGCGCGGCTCGCGCATCACGGCCAGCCCTTCTGCGAATTTCCGTGCAAACTTCCCCACAGCTGCGGCCGCTCGGGTCGGCAGCACCCTGCTGAACCAGTCGGCCCACTGCCCCACCTTTTCCGGGTGGCCGGCAAATACAAACAGGGCGGCCAGCCCGACAACCGCCGCCACAGCCGCGAGCACTCCGGCAATCCGCGTTTCGGGCCCCACGTCCACCCTGAGGAATGGGATGGCGCCGGCAAAGAGCAGCAACACCGCCGTGAGATCCAGCACGCGTTCGATGATGATCGTGGCAAAGGTCGCCGAAAAATTGAGGCCAACCTGGCGGGCCAGCAGATACGGACGCAACACCTCGCCCACCCGGGCCGGCAACAGGAACAACGCGGTAAATCCGATGACGGTGGTCCGGAATGCCGGACCAAACGGCACATCGCCAAGGGGTCTGAGCAACGCCTGCCACCGCCAGGCGCGGATGAGATACGTCTGCAGCGTTGTCAGCACCGCGAGCGTGATGAGGCCCAGGTTCGCTGTGGCGAACGCCTGCCGCACCTCTGACCAGTGCAGATTTCGAGCAAACGCCCACAACAACAGCGCGGTCAAGCCCGCGATCAGCAGGCCTGACCAGGGGATGCGGAATGTGTGTGGGGAACTGGACATGACGTGGCGGAGCGCGTTTCGCCCGCGCCGTGTGTTCATCTTTCTACTATAAGATTGGCGGCAAGTCTATGGGAAAGCGAGAGTTATTCATCGTTCTGGGGTTCATTGTCGTGGGTACGCTGGCGTTCCAGTTCACCGCACCACCGGCCACAGGCACCAGTGCTTTCTCGCTGGGCAACTTCTTCAACAGGGCGCGCTCCGAAATGCGCGGCAATCCTGGTCGAGGCGTGAACGCCACGAAGGTCTCGATTCCCGTGACGGCTGGACTGCGCGAAGTACGCTTGATCGGTGTCAACGAACGCGTCACCATCGTGGGCGACTCGAAGAATACGATCGAATACGACTTCTCCGTCACCTCCACCGGCCAGGATGACGCCGGCGCCACCGCACTTGCGAAAGAAACGGTGCTGGCGCGCGACGATGTGGCGGATTCGCTGGTGTTTCGCGCAAAATACCCGGAGCCAGGCTCACAGCGCTCCACCATAACGATGCACGTGCCGCCAGGACTGGCCGTGCGCCTCGAAAGCAGTTCGGGCGGCTCGATCAGCGACGTGGCGTCCGTGCATCTTGAAGCCATGCGGGGTGACGTGACACTGGTCGGGGTTGCAGGTGCCGTGACGGGTGCCCATCAGGACGGCGACCTGACGATCACGGGCGCGAAGTCCGTGAAGCTGCGGCTGTTGCGGTCCAAGAGCCGAATCTCGAAGGTCACGGAGGGCCTCACCCTCGACGTCCGCGACGGCGATACCGAAGTGACCGAATGCGCAGGCGCGATGGAAGTGGACGAAATGCGTAACGACCTGACGGTCACGGCCCACCGGGGCCCCATCGCCGTACGCGGGAACGACGGCCGCGTCACCATTCGGCAACCGCAGACCGACACACGGGTCGACGTCAGGCGCGCCGAGGTGGAAGTGGAGCTCGATCGCGCCGTGCCGCTCACGCTCATCACGTCGGACGAACCGCTGCGGCTGATTCTGGTGGGCGCTCCGGCGTTCGCGCTCGATGCCGCGGCGTCAAACGCGGGGATTCAGGCCGTCGACTTTGATTTGAAACCGGAAACGTCGGAATCTGATGCGCGGCTGTCGCACAGCTTCGGCGGAAAGAGCGATGTCAAGATCACGCTGCGCAACGCGCGCGGCGATATCATTCTCAGAAAAAAATAATCGTCCAAAAAAAAGACGCAGAAACGCTTGACGCGCCGCAGGCGGAAGCTCTACGCTTCACTCTCTTCGGACGCGCATGACAACACCAGTCGTTCTCGAAACACAGCTTGCCGGTTTGACCCTCCAGCGTCGAGGGAAAGTGCGCGATGTCTACGACCTGGGGGACACCCTCCTCATCGTCGCCACCGACCGCATTTCGGCATTCGACTATGTCCTGGGCACGGGGATTCCGGATAAAGGCAAAGTGCTCACGCAGTTGTCGGCGTTCTGGTTCGACCGCATCGCGTCGATCACGCCGCATCATCTGCTGTCGATTGACGTCAACGACTTCCCGGCCATCACCAAACCGCACCACGGCATCCTGCGTGGCAGGTCCATGTGGGTGCGCAAGACCGATCCACTGCCGGTGGAATGTGTGGCGCGCGGATACCTGTCGGGTTCAGGGCTGAAGGACTATTTGAAGACGGGCGCGGTGTGCGGCGTCACCTTGCCAGCCGGCCTGCGCGACTCGGACGTGCTGCCCGAGCCCATCTTTACGCCGGCAACCAAGGCCGAGTCGGGCCACGACGAAAACATCAGCGAAGCCGAGGCTGCCAACATCCTGGGCGCGGACCGGGTGGCGCAGCTCAAGGCGCTGACACTGGAGATTTACCAGATGGGCGTGACGTATGCCGCCACGTGCGGCATTCTCATCGCCGACACCAAGTTCGAATTTGGCCTGGCCCGCCCTGGCGCCGCAGGAGCGGAGGCGGCAGAACTGGTCCTGATCGACGAGGTGCTCACGCCCGACTCGTCGCGGTTCTGGCCAAAGAATCTCTATACCCCCGGCCGCGCCCAGCTCAGTTTCGACAAGCAGTTCGTGCGCGACTACCTGGAACGTATCGGCTGGAACAAGCAGCCCCCCGTGCCGTCCTTGCCAGACGATGTGGTGGCGCGGACGAGGGAAAAGTACCTGGAAGCCTTCCGGGTCCTCACCGGACGGGAGCTGGAGGTCTGATGATCAAGGATGACCTCGACACCCTCGTCCAGCATTTGATTGACCGCGGCATCCTCTTCGAGGATGCGCAGCGGGAGTTCGAGCGCATGTTCATCACGCGCGCACTGGCCAAGACCAACTACAACGTCTGCAAGGCGGCCAAGATCACGGGCCTGCACCGCAATACCCTCAGCCGGAAAATAAGCGCCTACCGCATCACACGCGCAGGCTGACCTTCTCCAGATCGGCGTGGCAGGATCGGAGAGCGCGGGCTTCAGCCCGAGCCGCCCGTCCCGGGCTGAAGCCCGGGACCTCCGAACTCTCTTGGGGCAGAGCACAAAACCAACGTCTCAGGTTTTTCGTCAAACCTCGCATGTCCAAAGTACACCGGCTTCTGTTCGGCACCCTCTGTATCGGCCTGGTCATGGCCTCGGCAGAGATGCGCGCGCGGGGAGGCCAGGACCCGGCAGTGGCCGACGTCCTGCGGATGGTCGGCGAGTACCACACGGCCTACGTGAACCGCGTCTCCGGCGTGACACTGGAGGAGCAGTATCAGCTCATGGACATTACGGGCGGCAAGATGTTGTCGGCCGTTCGCATTGCCTCCGACGTGGTGTTCGTCAATCTCAACGGTAGTGTGACGGCGTTGCGCGATCCGTACTCGGTTGACACCAAGCCGCTGCGCGAGCGGACGCCCCGCATCACAGCCCTGCTGGCGGCGCCGGCTACGCCCACCCTGCGCGACTGGGAAACAGCCATCACCTATCCTGCTCAGGGTGCCATGCACTTTGTGCTGGACCTGATTCTCAAGGTCAACGAGCCCACCACTGCGCTGCGGTTCATCGCCCCCGCGTTGCACGGCGACATCACGTACAAGATCGACGGCAAGCGGAAGATCAACAACGTGGAGACGGTGGGCCTCGGTTTCGACGAGCCGCAGGCGCAGGAGAAGAAGTATCTGCTCGGCACCCGTGGTAACGCGCGTGGCTTCGGGCGAGTCTGGGTAGACCCGGCGACCGGTGCCGTGCACGAGACGGAGCTGTGGCTGGAGTCCAAAGCCGAGTCAGCCACGATCAAGGTCAAGTACGCTCCAAACCCGGCCCTGAACCTGGTGCTGCCGACCGAGATGAACGAGACCTACGAGGAACGCGAAGCCGCCTCAGGGCCCAGGGATTTCAACAGCCGCAGCGGCACCACCGGCCGTTCCGGGGCCCGCCTCTCCTTCCAGGCGTCGGCCAAATACTCCAAGGCCTCATACGCGCCTATCGATTTGCGCACGCTGAAGCGGTAGGCGCTGGGCGCGGATTACGTCCGTGGGTCCGTGCGTCCGTGGGTTCAAGGAGCCTGCTTCGCAGGGTCTTTTTTCAAAACAAAGCCCTGCGCCGAATGGCGCGGCTTCCGCGAACCGACGCACCAACGGACCTGCGGACCCACGGACCGGCGAGCTGCCACCGGCGAGCGGCCGCCCTTGACGAGTTGCGGCAGCCTCCCGTAGACTTAGCAGTCGGACGCAGGGACTGCTAACACTCAGGGAAGCTGAGTGCCAGGTACGCCCCCGCACTTAATTTGTCTACGAAAGGACACCCATGAACGTCAGACCCCTACACGATCGCGTCATCCTCCAGAGACTCGAGGAAGATGAGCAGCGCATCGGCGGCATCATCATCCCCGACAGCGCCAAGGAAAAGCCCCAGCACGGCAAAGTGATTGCCGTTGGCAAGGGCAAGGTTGAAAAAGACGGCAAGGTCACGCCGCTCGACGTCAAGGCGGGCGACACCGTGCTGTTCGGCAAGTACGCCGGGCAGGAGATCAAGGTGGACGGCCAGGAATACCTCATCATGCGCGAGGAAGAAATCCTCGGTGTGGTTGAAGGTAAGGCCAAGAAGTAGTTTCGGACCGAGGAGATAACATTCATGGCAAAACAGATCATTTACGGTGAAGACGCACGGCAGGCAATTCTGCGCGGCGTCAACGGCCTGGCCGACGCGGTCAAGGTCACTCTCGGTCCCAAGGGCCGCAACGTCGTTATCGACAAGAAGTTCGGCTCCCCCACCATCACCAAGGACGGCGTAACCGTCGCCAAGGAAATCGACCTCAAGGATCCGCTCGAGAACATGGGCGCCCAGATGGTGCGTGAAGTGGCGAGCAAGACGTCGGACACGGCCGGTGACGGCACGACGACCGCCACGGTGCTGGCGCAGGCGATCTTCCGCGAAGGCATCAAGATGGTGGTGGCCGGTGCCAACCCGATGGAACTCAAGCGCGGCATCGAAAAGGCCGTCGAGGCCATCGTCGCCGAACTGAAGAAGATGTCGAAGCCAGTGAGCGGCGAGATGATCGGCCAGGTCGGCACCATCTCGGCGAACAGCGACGACACCATCGGCACGATCATCGCGCAGGCGATGGAGAAGGTCGGCAAGGACGGCGTCATCACGGTTGAGGAAGCGCGCTCCATGGAGACGTCGCTCGACGTCGTCGAGGGCATGCAGTTCGACCGCGGCTACCTGTCGCCCTACTTCGTGACGGATCCCGAGCGCATGGAGTGCGTGCTCGAGAACCCGGTCATCCTCATTCACGAAAAGAAGATCTCGTCGATGAAGGACCTGCTGCCCCTGCTCGAGCAGGTGGCGCGTGGCGGACGTCCGCTCGTGATCATCGCGGAAGACGTGGACGGCGAAGCGCTGGCGACCCTCGTGGTCAACAAGCTGCGCGGCACGTTGCAGGTGGCCGGCGTCAAGGCGCCGGGCTTCGGGGACCGTCGCAAGGCGATGCTCGAAGACATCGCGGTGCTGACCGGTGGCCGTGCGATCACGGAAGACCTCGGCATCAAGCTTGAGAACATCAAGATCGAGGACCTGGGCAAAGCGAAGAAGATCACGATCGACAAGGACAACACGACGATCGTGGAAGGTGCGGGCGCGCAGGGTGCCATCGAGGGCCGCGTCAAGCAGCTTCGCATGCAGGTGGAAGAGACCACGTCGGACTACGACCGCGAGAAGCTCCAGGAGCGCCTGGCGAAGCTGGTCGGTGGCGTGGCCATCATCAAGGTCGGTGCCGCCACCGAGACCGAGATGAAGGAAAAGAAGGCGCGCGTCGAAGACGCGATGCATGCGACGAAGGCGGCCGTGGAAGAAGGCATCGTCCCCGGCGGCGGCGTCGCGCTGCTGCGGTGTGCGAAGGTGCTGGATGGTCTGAAGCTCGAGGGTGACCAGAAGTCAGGCGCGGATATCGTGCGCCGCGCGATTGAAGCCCCGATGCGGTGGATTGCGACCAACGCGGGCGTCGAAGGCTCGATCATCGTGCAGAAGGTCAAGGAAGGCAAAGACGTGAACTTCGGCTACAACGCCTCGACCGACGTGTACGAAGACCTGGTCAAGGCCGGCGTCATCGACCCGACAAAGGTGGTGCGTTCGGCGCTGCAGAACGCCGCATCGATCGCGTCCCTGCTGCTCACGACCGAAGCGATGGTCTCGGAGATTCCTGAAGACAAGAAGGAAGCTCCCGGCGGCGGCGGTCCTGGCGGCGGCATGGGCGGGATGTACTGAGACGTCCGTAGCGTGGCCTGAACCTCAAGGCCGCGATTCCGGCGCACGTAGCGCGGTCTCCGTACGTAGCGCGGTCTCCGTACGTAGCGCGGTCTCCGTACGTAGCGCGGTCTGGTTCTCAAGACCGCGTTTCGTGAACACACGACGGGTCCGGTGGCATGAGCCGCCGGGCCCGTTTTTTTGAGGGTCGTCGCGTCGTCTCGGCGTTCGTTGCAGGGATAGTCGTACTGGTGACAGGTAGCCCGAACGGGGCCATGGAACAGGATGCGCTGACGCGCCTGCGTGCGGCGCTTGGCGGTGAGACCGCGCTCGGCAATGTGCAGACGATTCGGGCGCGAGGCACCATCGCCAACAAACCACTCAAGAACCATGTCGACATCGCCTGCGCGATTCCCGCGCGTTTTGTCAGGGTGATATGTGGCTTTTCGTGGTCGGACGCGAGTTGGAGCACCGACTGGGCGTATGCCCCGGGCACCTGGCAGCCGCGAATGGAGCCGGCGCTGGTTGGAGGCGACATCTCAGACCACGAGCACGTCAGCGGCTTCGATGGCATGGCGCTGCTCCCGGAGCGTTCGCGTGCCTACTGGGCCAGCAACCAGGAGGCGGCGGCCGTCTCGATGGACTCGGCCCACGCCCGGCTCGCTGAGTTCATCCTGCCCTTGCTGGGTGCCACACCAACCTCGTACCCAGTCGAGGCGACATCCGAAGGCAACGCGATCATGTTCCGCGCGGCAGGCAGTCGAGAGTGGCGGGTTGATCTTGATGCCGTCACCCACCTGCCAACCCGCATGTCGTGGTCATATCCGGTGCCGCCGAATGCGACGTCCAGCGCCAAGCGAACCCAGGCTGTCACGGAGTTCAGCGACTACCGGCCAGTTGGACACCTGAATTGGCCGCATCGGCTCGTCACCACGCTCGACGGCAACCGCGTCGAGGACGCCACGGTGACCCGTTACGACGTCAACGTCCGGCTTTCGGACAAGATGTTCCGGAAGTAGTGGCTCGGGCGGGGTCGAGAATGTCTCCTTGATGCTGGCCGGCGACGACATGCGCGGCCGCGAGGGCGGCACCCTGGATGAGATGGCGGCCTCGGTGTGGCTGGCCGAGCGCGCCCGCGAAGCCGGGCTGCAACCCGCCGGCGACAACGGCACATACTTCCAGTTCTTCCCGCTCGAACGCTACCGCGTATCGGCGAGCAGTCCCGTCACGCTCGGCGGCAAGAAGCTGGTCATGGGCAAGGATGTGGTGCCGGACGCGACGTTGCTGGCAAATGTCGATGCGCCAGTGGCGATCGTCGTGATGACCTCCGAGACGATACCGATGATCAGCACGAACCCGCCCGCAGCGACGGGTACGCCGCAAACGTCTCCGCATGCGGGAAAGGTGCTGGTTGTGCGTTACAACGCCAGCCTGGCGCCAGCGGCCGCCGCAGGCGTACCTCAAGCCGGCCCAGGCTCGCAGATGGTGCTCCGCACGTGGGCACGCAACGTGGTACAGGCGATCGGTCGGGATACCGTCGCCACGGTCGTGGTGGTGCCGGACAACGAACAGGCACAGTGGGAGCGCGTCTCTGCGCCGTTCACGCGGGGCACCTACGCGCTCGACACGGACGGCACCGGCCAGCAGCGGACGCCCACACCCGGTGTGCCCCTCCTCTATGTGCGTGAATCGGCGCTGGGCCCGCCCTCCCCAACAGGCATCTGCCGCTCGCCGATGATGCGCGGCTGACCGCCTCGATCTTCACGGACAGTTTCACGTACCCGTCCGTGAACGTGATCGCGAAGGTACCCGGCCGCGATCCGAAACTGAAAGATGAATACGTGCTCTTCAGCTCGCATCAGGATCACGACGGTGAGCGCTACACCGTCGACGGCGACAATATCTGGAACGGCGCCGATGACAACGCCACGACATCAGTCGCGCTGCTGGCGATTGGTCGGGCGATGGCGTCGGCACCTGGCCGCCGCTCGGCGCTGTTCATCTGGCATGGGTCGGAAGAGCGCGGGTTGATGGGGTCGCGTTGGTACGTTTCGCATCCGATCGTGCCGCTCAAGCAGATCGTCGCGTGCCTGAACGGCGACATGATGGGGCGCAACGATCCAAAGACCGCGGCACTTCTGGGCGCGCTGGCGCCGCATCGCAACTCGCCGGAGCTGGTTGACATGGCGTACGCGGCCAACAAGGCCGTGTCGCAGTTCGAGATCGATTCCACCTGGGACGATCCCGCTCACCGCGGAAGGCTGGTACTACCGCAGTGATCACCTGCCCTACGCGCGTGCGGGAATTCCGGCGCTGTTCTTTACGACGCTGCTGCATGCGGATTACCACACGCCTTTCGACAATCCGGATCGAATCGACATCGCGAAGCTCACCAGAATGACACGCTGGATGTACGCCACCGGACGGACGGTGGCCGAAACCGTGAAGCCGCCGGCGGTGGACCCGGCGTTCACACTTGATCGGTGCCGCGACTTTACGGGCAACTACTGCGAGCCGTCAGCCACGCGCTGATGACGCGTCCGGCCTGACCCTCGGCTGGGCCGCAAGGTGCGAAATGTGACAGCCGCCACTTGCCATGTTGGTGCACGCTCCCGATATGGTGGCGAGGATACCGTTCAACTCCCGACTCGTCCTGGGCGCGGCCCTCTGTCTGGCCCTCGCGGCCTGCAGCGACGGGTCCCCCAATGGACCAACCCCCGCGACATGTACGTACACGCTCTCCGTATCAGCGCTGTCAGTGCCGTCCTCGGGCGGAGCGACCACCGTCGGTGTCACCACGGCGAGCCAGTGCAGCTGGAGCGCCACGTCAGACCGTAACTGGATAACCGTCACCGGAGGCGCGACTGGCACCGGCACCGGGTCCGTCAGCGTGGCCATCAGCCCGAATCCAGCGGGCGCCGTCCGGACCGGCACCCTCACAGTGGGCGGCCAGGCTGTGCCCGTGACTGAAGCCGCTCAGGACTGCACGGTGACGCTGTCATCTCCCGGGTCGGCGTTTCCCGCCGGAGCGGCCACCGGCAGCCTGACCGTAAGCGCAGCGCCCAGTTGTGCGTGGACTGCCGTCAGCAATGCGTCGTGGATCACCATAAACGGGGGGACGATAGGCACGGGCAATGGCACCGTGGCCTTCGCGCTCGGCCCGAACACCGACCCGTCGGCCCGCGGCGGTACCATCGTTGTCAACGAGAAGAGTGCGTCGGTGAGCCAGGAAGGCGACCTCGCGTCCTGCATTTTCTCCGTGGCGCCGGTGAGCTTCACGCCGTGTATTTCTCAGCCGTCCGCCATGACCGCCACGGTGTCCACTCAAGCCGTCTGCACCTGGACCGTCGGGCCAACGAGTTCATGGGTCACCATCACTGGGGGACAATCCCGGATCGGATCCGGTCTGATCTCGTTTCGCGTCACGGACAACTTCGGTGATCCTCGCTACAGTACCTTCGATGTACGAGGGCCCTCGGGAAATGCAGTGCAGAGTCTGGAGGTGGCGCAAATCGGCTGCTCCTACGAAGTCAGTCCCAGCAGCATGCTTGTTCCGGTCGCAGGAGGTCCTGGAATGTTTCAGGTGGTGCAGCGGACCACTCCCAGTCAGTGCGGTACAGGGGCGCAGGCCCAGTGCCAGTGGACGGCGGTCTCGAATACGCCGTGGATCACGGTCTCGACGCCGATGCCGCAGGTGGGCGATAGCCAGGTGACTTTTCTGGTGGCACCAAACAACACCGGCGTCGTTCGAACCTCCACGATCGTTCTTGGGAATCAGGTCGTCAGCATCTCGCAGGAGGGATGAACGTTGAGGCTCCGCGGCCAGATCCGGCTGTTCGATCACTAGAACGGGTCGTCGTAGCGGAATCGAAGCGTGAGACCGCTGGTGTACGTGCCGGCCATCGGGGCGGCGTTCTGGTCTCAGTGGATTTCGCAAGCGCTCTACGTCCTGATCGCGTTGGTCTGGCTGGTTCCGGATCGGCGGATCGAAACTGGCGCTGACCCAAAAGGAACCGCAGAACTGAAATCGTGGAGTTCGGTAACTATACTCGGGATGTGACCAGTCCCGCCGGGATTGCCGACATCCTCACCTTCGAAGGCTTCGAACTGGATCTTCGGGCTGAGCAGCTAACCAGGCACGGCATCGTCGTGAATCTGCCTCCGCGGCAATTCACGGTACTCGTGACCCTGGTAACCGCCGGAGGGGCGCTCGTCACCCGCGATCAGTTGCGAGAGCGGCTGTGGAGTGACGATGCCTACGTCGACTTCAACGCTGGAATGAATTTCAGTATTCGCCAGCTTCGATTGTCACTGGGTGATACCGCAGGCGATCCCCGCTTCATCCAGACGGAGCCCCGCCGCGGGCATCGATTCCTGGCGAAGGTCGAGACAGCCAGGTCGCCCGCGGGTCACGTGGATCGCGAGCCGGACCGTCGATCGCGGTCGATGATGTCTGGCATGGCCGCTTCGCGAAGGAACACCGGCACGAGCGGCCGCAGCGCGTCGAGCGTGGCGCCATGCGGCGCCTTCCTCTCCAGCACCATGATTGTGATGATGATGGCAATCACGCCATCGCTGAAGGCCTCGAGCCGGTTCTTGCCCATCTGGGGTCTCGCTGACGGGCTGATCATTCCACTGTCGAGCCGGCTGCCGCAAGGGGGTTGGGGGGCATGACCGCCGTCGCGGCGCCTGGCGCGAGAGAGATGTCCGTTTAGGCACAGCCAACACCCGAGCGATATTCCTACAATTCAAACACGGCTCAGTGAGAAGCCGAACGAGTGGCGGCGACGGGCTGTGGCCCGCACATCCGGCACTCACTTCAGGAGATATCGATATGCAGCAGAAGAATATGTTCGTCTCAACCATCGGCGCCCTGGCCCTCGCCATGGGAGTGTCCGCGTGCAACAGTAAACCACCCGAACCGGTGGCCGCTCCACGAATGACCAACGAGGAGCTCGATCGGGCGGTCACGTCGAAGATCAACAGCGATGCGGTGCTCGCGACCTACAACCTCGGCGTGGACGCCGACGCGGACAAGAAGGCCGTGACGCTCTCGGGCAAAGTACCGACTCAGAGCCTGCGGATGAAAGCCGTGGATGCGGCCAAGGCCGTTGACGCGGGGCTGATGATCACCGACAAGATCGACGTCAATCCGGGGAACGTTGATCGAAAGGACTACAACGAGGACATGGCGCGCGACGCGCGCGACCGCGCCGCGAAGGCATCCGAGTCGATCGGCGACACGCTCGACGACGCCTGGATTCACACGAAGATCCGCAGCCAGCTTCTCGGCGAAGGCGAATTCCCTGGCGGCAGCCTGAACGTGGATGTCGAGAACAATGTGGTCACGCTGCGAGGTACGGTTGCGACCAGAGCCGACAAGACCAAGGCCGAGCAGATCGCCAAGGGCACGGACGGCGTGAAGAGCGTCAAGAATCTGCTGGTGATCAAGCCGGGCGCGTAAGCGCGCTGGGATTCAGGGCCGCGGAACTGAACAACAACTGAACGGGCCCGGTGGCAACAGGCACCGGGCCCGCTATTCTTGTCAGTCGTGATCGCAGTCATCGCACCCGCACGGCGCCTGTCCAGGTGATCGGGTCAACATCACCTGGACCTACTGGCGCCTTAAGGCGCTCGCCGGATCGATGCGGCTGGCGCGAAGCGCCGGTGCGGCCGCCGCAAGCAGCGCAACCACCAATAGTCCACCCGCCGTGACACCGATGGTCAGGGGATCACGAGCGGTGACGCCCGTTCCACCGGCCCACCCCGTCTCGGTCGCGCGCATCGTGATGAACGTACGCAGCAACAGGCCACCACCCATCAGCAGGATCGTCGACACCGCGACCTGAGTGACGACGAGACCGGCGCGAACATGGCGCTGTCTGCGATTCTCGGAACCCCGTTCACTCACACGCATCGCTTGCTGGAGTCGGCGACCACTTGACTGAACGAGCGACGGAACGACCGCAAGAAGCGCCGACACGACGATTGCGGCCAGTGCGACCGTCAGAGGCCACACCCCCACCGTGACGTCGCCGACGGCCGGCAAATCCTCCGGGTACAGGGACACGAACAAGCCCTAGAACGCCGCCAATGGCGGCCAGCCAGGCGCTTTCGATGAACAGGAGCCGGGCCAGACGAGACGAACGAGCGCCGAGGGCCGCCCGCACCGCCAGCTCGCGCTGTCGCGCCTGGGCGCTGACGAGAAGGAGGTGCCCCACATTCGCGCATGCCACCAGCAGGACCAACACCACTGCGCCAGCGAGTAGCCAGAGGACAGACCCCGTGGCGCCGACAAGGCCCTCGCGAAGCGGTACGAGGGCGATGTGGCGAGTCTTGTTGCTGTCCGGATACTGCTGAGCGAGTTCGCGTGCGATCCGCCGCATGTCGCCTTCTGCCGCGGCAACGGTCACACCGGGATCAAGACGAGCGACCACGCGCTGCCACACGCCCCCGCGATTCTGAAACGACGCAGACGGAGGAGGTAACGGCAACCAGAGGTCGGTATCGGGCTGCGGAAACTGCATGCCCATCGCGGGGAGGACGCCCACCACCTCGTGCGGCACTTCATCCAGGAGGATGGACCGGCCGACCAACGCGGGATCCGCCCCGAAGGCCGTTCGCCAATTCGACAGCACGACGGCCCGAACGCCGGTCGCATAGTCCGCCTCGGTGAAGAGGCGCCCGTAGGCCGGGGGAACGGCCAGGACGGCGGCCATCGTGGCGCGCACGGTCGCGCCGTCTACTCTCAACGGGCGGTCGCCGGCACGGATGGTCGCTTCGAACGTTTCAAATGGTGCCAGGGCGGTCAGGTGGCGCTCGCGCTCGGCCCAGTCCACGACGTCCATCGGATTGGCATATGCGCGGGCGGCTTCCTCTCGAACGAAGGGGGGCTCGTCGGGGGCGCGTTCATAGGCACTGACCCACACCAGGCGATCCTCACCGGGAAACGGCAGCGGCCGCAGCAGCACGGCCTCGATGACACTGGCCATCGCCGCGATGGCCCCGACGCTGATGGCAATCGTCGCGATGACGGTGGCAGCCAGTGCCGGGCGGCGACGTACGCCTCGTTGCCCGACACGCACGTCATCCAGCAAGCCTGTCCACATTGAGCCTCCCGGCGGTGAGTCCGCGGCGGCCGCGATCACGAAGGGTTGCCGGCTCGTCCACCACGCGGCAGCACGCCGGCCCCTGATGCGGCGGATATTTCTTCGCTGTTCGAGCAGTTCGCGCAGGACTTCCGGCCGGACGTCCTCGGGAAGGAGCCGCACCGCGAGTTTCAGGATCCACGGAGTCATCGCCACAGGTGCTCGAGGCCGTTCCACAACGTCAGCCGCGCCTTTCGTGATGACTGCAACAGGGGCTGCACCACTTTCATGCGCACTTTGTAGAAGCGGCGTGGGCGACCTCCCCACTCTGGATCGGGACCCCCGACCCGTGACTGCAGCAGGCCGCGGTGTTCGAGACGTCGCATGACCATAAACGCCGTGGCCGCCGACATTTCACGGCCCGTCAAGTCGGCCAGCACCTCGGCCACGTGCACGGCATAACTCTCGCCCTTGAGGCGGATCAGGATGAGGAGAACCTGTTCTTCAAGTTCTCCAAGATTGGCGCGTCCCATGCCAGGCACGATAGATCATAACTCAGTCAATTTACAATTGTGCGCGAATGGACGCGTCCGGGGTCACCAGGTAGCTTGGCCTCCGCACGAAGCTCGGCTTGAACTTCAAGCCGAGGGCAACCACTCCTCGCGGCGGCGGGCGCTTCGGATCTCGCCGGTCGGGGCGCTGCGCGGCGACGGCTGAATCCCGCACACGCCCCGCGGTCCAACAGCGCATGGCACGTAGGGCGGCCTGGTCAGAGTGCCGAAACGCACAGACCGACCGACGCCTGTTGGCGCACGCTGATGCTGGAGTGCCGCGTCTCGCGGGCACGACCGGAGGTCTTCTGGAACATACGCCGCGTCACGGGCGCAGTCTGGGCATTTCGATCATCGCGGTGATCGCGGTACTGGTGTTTTTGAGGTACGCACAAGAGGTGTTCATTCCCCTGGTGCTGGCCGGCCTGTTGTTCTACGCCCTGGGCCCGATCGTGGACTGGTTGCAGAGACGCAGAGTGCCGCGCGCTCTCGGTGCGGCATTCGTTCTATTGACGCTGCTGAGCGTTGCCGGCTGGACCACCTACTGCGTTCGCGATGAAGCACTTTCTGTCATCGAGAGCCTGCCCAAAGCGGCCCAAACTCTTCGCATGGCGCTGCGCCCGAATCAAGCGCCTGACAGCACCATCGAGAAGATCCAGCGCGCGGCGACGGAGATCGACAAGACCACGACCGCAGCCATGCCGGCGCCGGCCGTGCCGAAAGGCGTCGTGCGGGTCCTGGTTGAAGAGCCGGGTTTGCGGGCGGCTGATTTCCTGCGGTGGGGGACTGCACAGATCGCCGGGTTGACGTCGCAGGCCCTGATGATCCTGTTGCTGACGTTTTTCCTGCTGGTGTGCGACGACCTCTTCAAGCGAAAGCTCATCAAGAACTTCGCCGCGTCGTTGTCTGAAAAGAAAATCACGAAGCAAATTCTCGATCAGATTGAGACGCAAATCGCGCGATTTCTGCTGGTGCAACTGACCACAAGCGTGCTCGTGGCAGTGGTCACGGGTGTCTCGCTGTGGGGACTGGGGTTGGGTCAGGCCGCCTTCTGGGGCGTCGCCGCAGGAGTGCTGAACTCGATTCCCTACCTGGGACCGCTGGTTGTGACCGGAGGCCTGGGCATGGTCGGCTTCATGCAGTTCGGGACGATCTCGATGGCCATGGCGGTGGCCGGCGTGGCCCTGCTCATCACCACTCTTGAGGGCTGGTTCCTGACGCCGGCCCTGATGGGACGAGCCGCGCGAATGAACCAGGTCGCCATTTTTGCCAGCCTGATCTTGTGGAGCTGGCTCTGGGGCTTCTGGGGGGTGTTCCTGGCCGTGCCGATGATGATGGTGGTGAAAGCCGTCTCCGACCATGTGCAGGACCTCAAGCCGTGGGGGGACTTTCTGGGCGACTGATCCGCCCGCTGCGCGCAGGAAACAGGCGATCACGGACGGCCAACGAAGGTTTTTCCAGCAGTATTCCGAAGACCATCCCTGCGGCGACGGCGAACACCACGTAGACGATGAAGGCGACCAGCCACCGCAACTCCGGCCACCAGTCGGCCGTCCAGGACAGCGCGAACACGTGCCCGACGGGCCTCGTGGCGTCGATATGCCACAAATAGATTGGATAGCTGTAATACCCGATGAACGCGGCTGTACGCGCCGGCACTCCTGCAAGTTGACGTCCCAAACGCCCGACGCCGATCGGTGTATGGATCGCGACCAGGAGACAGCATCCATACCCGAGATACAGGACCACGAACCCCAGGGAACCCACAATCAGGTTTCCGTGATCGGTCATCGCCAGCAAGGGGTAGAGCAACAGCAGCGTGACTCCGACGCACAGCAATGCCCGCCGGTATGTCGACGCAAACGTCAGCCGGTGCGGGGCGAAATGATAGAAATAGGCGAGCAGGACGCCGAAGAACAGCGAGTCGACTCGCAAGTGTGTCGCGTAGTGCGGATTAAACGGCATCTCAACGGCGTAAGCGTGCAACCGAAGCAGCGCACAGACCACGCACAACACCAGGGCCAGCCACGGCACCGCGCGCACCGCCTTTGACGTCGGGCCCAGACGCGTGGCCAGTACCAGCAGCAGCGGCAGGACGAGGTAGAAGTGCTCTTCGACCGCCAGGCTCCAGGTGTGCTCGCGTGGCGAACCGAAATAGTTCTGTACATGCAGGAGGTTTGGGAGAACGGCGCCCACGCTGGCTGCCAACGGCAGCCGGTTCGCCATCAGCAACCACAGCAACATCGCTCCGACGAAGGCGAAGTACGACGGCCAGATCTTGAAGGCGCGGCGCACGAGGAAGCGGCGGACGTCGAGGCCGCCCGTGGCGCGGAGTTCCTTGAATAGCAGTCCGCCGACGAGAAACCCGCTCAGCACAAAGAAGAGGTCGACGCCGCTTGGTCCCAGGTGGTGAAGATAGCCGAGCACACGCTGCCACGACCCCGATGCCGTCGGTGGCACGACCGCATGCGTGAACAGCACCAGCAGAATCGCCACCCCGCGCAACAGATCCAGCTGAAGCATCCTGGCAGAACCAGGGCCGGCAAAGAGCCATCGGATGATCGTCGTCACTGTGGAATGGCCTCGGCCAACGCAGGATACGACGGGTGCGGTCGCCGGCGTGGCTCGACCGTTACGACCCGTTCCAACTTCCAAGGATCTCGGTCACGAGCGCCTTGACCGCGTTGTCGGTGCCTCCGGTCATGGTCAGCATCTGATCCTGCGCCAGCACTCGCCGGAGCTGGATGGGTTTGAGCACGGTCTTTTCCGGATGAAATTCATCAACATCCCAGAATTTTCCGTCGCCGCGCGTGATCGTCCCGACCGTGCCGGCCGACTCGACGAACTCCAGCGCACCAAACCCGTGAAAGGGCACGTTGGCGATTCCCGGATCGACGTGTCCGCCCTTCCACAGGTAGCGGACAACGATCCTGTTGTCAGCCTTGTCGACGCGCGCGATGACACTGTTCCAGGTGGCGGCTTTGTTGCCGACACTGTCATACGACGTGCCCAAGAGTGAGACGGTATTGAACAGCATGTCGGGCAGGATCTGGAAATAACTGAGCTTGTTGGCGCCGTCGGTGGACATGCGCTCCCACCAGGCTCCGGAAATACGGCTGATGAGCCGCCGGTTCTCGGTCAGGTGCGCAAGCGTCTCCTTATCGAGCGGTGCCCGGAGCGTTCCGTGCCCCACGCCACAACTGGACGCGCGCTGTTCCACGTCGGCAAGGCACTTGTCCAGGCTGAGGTACACGGGACGGCTCTTGTCGGCGGGCTTGGAAATCGAACTGTGATCTTCGTCGGGCAGCGGCATGGCGATCACGCCTGCCACCTGGGGACTGGCGCTGCTCTCGGAGACGACCATCGCCGCGCCCCTCATGGTCCGGCCTTCGGAAAACGCAATGGTCTGTATCCCCTGGGCCTGCGAGTGATCGCGATACCAGTCACCCAGATATCTCAGAATCGGATTGTCTCTCTTGAGATTGCCGAGCGCAGGTGACGGCCGCAGGAACAGGCGCGTCAACGGGTTTGATGTCCGCGCGGCGTCCACGAGTGCGGTGGCGACATTCGAGAGCCCTGACCCGACATGCGGGGTGGCGAGGAACAACACGGCCTGCGTCTGTTCCCAGAGCAACCGCCACCGGGGAGGTCCCAGAAACTGTGAGAACTGCAGCACCTGCTTTACGAGCAGACCACCCAGACTGTGTGTGACGAACACAACGGGTTTGGCTGGAATCTCTTTGAGCACCAGCATTTCGGTGAGCCAGGCGGCGCGATCAAGAAGGTCGACTGACCGGCTGCGCGCAAACGGATTCCACTCAAGGATTCGGGCCGTGTAGTGCACGGTCCAGACGCAGCAGCGCGGATGGTCGGCGGCCACTGCCTCTGGCCAGAAGCCGAGACCAGGCGGCGGCCCGCTGTGCCACGTGGAATAGCCACCACCGCCCAACCCGTGAGCAAAGACCACGTTGACCAGGGTCTTCGCCGGGTCCTGTGTCACGCACGCCAGGCCTTCACGCTTCTCGTATTCGTGCGTCATGGCTTCTGGAGGGTACCGTGGTCCGGTCGCAGTCTGCGCATTTGTCGGTCAGCCTACACCACTGTCTCCACAGCGGCACAGAGACCTTTCGGTGAGGGCGAGGGGCGCGGTTCCGGTCGCGCCGGAACAATTACCTTGTCGTGGCCTACGGTCGCAGGAACGCCAGAAGGTCGTCGTTGATCTGTGCCTTGTGGGTGGCACACAGACCATGAGGTGCGCCGGGATAGACCCTTAACGTCGCGCCGACCACCAGTTTGGCTGCGGCCAGCGACGAAGCGCCAATCGGAACCATCTGGTCGTCATCGCCGTGAATGATGAGCGTCGGCACGTCGATGGCCCGCAGGTCCTCGGTCTGATCCGTTTCCGAGAAGGCTTTCACGCAATCGAGTACGGCCTTGATGCTTGCCTGCATGCCCTGCATCCAGAATGCATCTCTGAGTCCTTGTGAGACCGATGAGCCCGCCCGGTTGGTGCCATGGCGCGCGCGATATATCTGGCCACTTCCCCGCCGCCCGTCGAGTGGCCGACATGCACGACATCGGTCACTCCCAGCGCGTTGACCACCGCGACCAAGTCGTCGGCGTAGGTATCCATGTCGTGGCCCGTCCACGGCTGACTTGAGCGCCCGTGGCCCCGCCGGTCGTGGGCAATGCAGCGATAGCCGTTCGACGCGAGGAACAGCATCTGGTCGTCCCACGCGTCGCTATTCAACGGCCAGCCGTGACTGAACACGACGGGCTGTCAGGCACCCCAGTCCTTGTAATAGAGGCGGATGCCATCGGCCGTCGTAATGTGCGGGTTGTGGGAGGTGTGCACTGTGCCCGAGCTAACGACACGCGACCTGGTTGAACGCGTAAATCACCACCAACAGCGAGAACGGCACACCCAGCAACCAGGCAATTCCATACTTCTTCATTGTGACCCACCTTCCGCATCGCGACTGATTTACGACACGTGCGCGACTTTCCAAGAATCTACATCACGCGCGACGAATCGCCTGTGCTCGTTTGGACAGCCGTCGCGTGGCGCGGCGCAAGCCACTACCTGCGGCAGCCCTACGGCCGTACCAGCACGGCATCCACTTCAATGTCGAAGCCGGCAAAGGAGGACTGGGTCAGGGTGCGCGCCGGCAGCGGATCGCCCACGTACTCCTTGTAGATGGTGTCGAATTCCTTGGCGTCCGCGGGGTTCCGGAGGAACACGCCGACGCGCACGGCGTCCTTGAGCGACAATCCCGTCGCATTGGCTGCGGCCTCGAGGTTGTCCAGCGTCATGCGCGCCTGAACGGCGAACGGCTTGTCGCCATGCCGGACATTGTCCCGGTCGCGGGGTATCTGCCCCGCCAGGAAGACGAGTCCGCCGGCTTCGACGGCGATGTTGTAAGAGCCAGCCGGTAGCGGCGCGCGGTCGCTGGTGAATGTTTTGCGGGTCACGATGGGTTCCTGTCGGTCAGGCGCGGTAGCGCTCGATTAATTGGACGGTACGCTCCACGGCCTGCACTGCGGCGTCGTGGTTCTGCGAAAAATTGAGGCGAATGCTGTCGGTGGTGTCAGGGCTGAACTCCGTGCCGGGGGTGACGGTGACGCCTGCCTGGACACGAAGTGCCTTTACAAAATGGTGCAGCGAAATTCCCAACGCCGGAAGGCGAGGAAAGAGGTAACTGCCCGCCTGTGGCGCGCGTGCGGCCAACCCCGGCACTGTGCCGAACACCCTCATCAGATCATCGCGGATCGCCTGATGCTTCGCGGTGCGGTTCTGAATCCACCCGGCCGGTTCGTTGAACCAGGTCCGCAGTACGGCCTGAGAATAACCGGGCGCCCGAAGCGACACGATGGCCTGCAGTTTCTCCATGCGGTCGATGAGGTGCGCCGCGCCAAAGGCCACACCAAGCCGGTACCCGCTCAGCGACTCGGTCTTGGACGGTCCCATGATCGTGACGACGTGGTCGGCGTTGATGGGCGATGCGCGCAGGTGCGTGTAGACCTCTCCGGTGAAAAGCATGCGCGAGTAGAGCTGGTCCGCGATCACCGTGACGCCGTATCGATTCGCCAACTCCGCGACGCGCGCAATCTCCGTCGGCGAATAAATCACTCCGGCCGGGTTGTTGGGGTTGGAAAACAGGAACGTCCGGACGCCAGACTGGAATGCGGCATCGAGCTGTTCCAGGTCCAGGCCTGCGCCAGTTGTGTGCGCCAGGTGGTCCATCCGGACGGGCACCACGTCACCGCCCAGAAACTCCACCAGCTTGCGGTTCGCGAAATAGTCGGGCCGGACGATGGCCACCCGGTCACCAACGGTCACCGTGGCCCCCAACGCGAGGAACAGCGCCCCCTGCGTGCCGGGGGTGATGATCAGTTCCCGCGCACCAGACACCGGCCGGCCGGTGAACGACGCGAGCTTTTCTGCGACACGGTCACGCAGCTCGCCGCCCCCACGGTACTCGGTGTAGGCCTGTGGGCCGCCGCGATGCACTCCCTCGGCAAATTCTTCCAGTGCGCCGGGTGTGGGCGCGAAGGCGTTGTCGTTCACATCGCCATGTGAAAAATCGACCGGGACACCAGGCAACGACTCCCCGCGCAGATCCGCATCCGCAGGGCTGCCGGCCTGACGCACCTCCTGGCCGGGGGCGTGGTCGGTGCCGAGCTTCGCGAACTTCTCTTCGATCAGATTCATAGCGACTGAGCATAAACCGTATTGAGGGGCAGGTATCGCGCTGAGGCAGCGCGCCGCTCTTACAACAGCCGAGTGATCACGCCGAAGGCCGCCGCGAGGATGGCGAACAGCGTGGTGAACTGCACCGCCAGCACCGACAAGAAGCGCCGGTCGAGCGAGTCGAACCTCTTCTCCATCCGTGCATCCAGCGCGGCAATCATCGTCTTGAGATCTGCATCAACCGCGATAATCGCCCGACTCGTGTCTGCCATGGTTCCCTCCAAGCCGGTTGTCTTCACCTCGGACTGCCACCATCCGCTGCTCAATCGTTGCCATCAGCCGTCTCCTGCCCTGTTACCAGCAGATAGCGTGCCGAAGTCGTTTCTCCCAAAACCCGGCCGACGGTCAGCAGGCTGTCGTCGGACGTCGCACTTTCTTCCAGGGCCGAGTCGGCGTGAGCACGCAGAATGTGATACCCACCCGTCACCGACGACGATGCCATCGTCGGGGGGATTTTGGCAAGCCCCCGCTGCGGCAGCCGGGCGACAACGCCCGGGCACTGGGCGCATCGTGCGCGCACTCCCCCTGACGATTAGCCGAGTGCTTCTTCAAACGCCCGGACCAGTTCCGGAGCGGTCATGCGGTTCCACGTCTCGTTGACGCCGAACGTGAGGGTGGTCGCTCCGGGGGGCGCGGTCATCGCGATGCCGCGCTCGGCCAGGCGCCGAGCCACGTCGGCGGGATTCACACCTTTGAACGTCACGCGCGCAAGGTTGGTGCCATTCGGAATACGCTCGATCCCCATCCGTGGATGTTTGGCGATCGCCGAATACCACGTCTCCGACGTCTGGACGGCCGCCTTGAGCCGGCCCTCGAACCCATCCATGTAATGCCGAGCGACAAGGGCGGCATTCCAGCCCACGGCGAGGTTGCCGCCGAACATACGCCGTACGTGGAACATCCCGTCGAGCAGGCGCTTCGGGCCGGCCAGGATGGCTCCGATGCCGGAGTTGAAGTACTTCCACAGAGACACATAGACCGTATCGAAGTGCGCCGAGTACTCCGCGGGAGAGATGCCTGTGTAGGCCGAGGCAATGAACAGGCGCGCGCCATCGAGGTGCATTCCGATCCCGCGACCGCGGGCCAGGGCTGAGATTGCCTTGACCTCGTCCCAGTCGAACATCTGACCCGAGAGCCGCCGGATCGGGCTCTCGATCGCGATCGCGCCCACCTCGGTGGCCACACGGCCCGAAGCCGTGCGCGCCAGCACCGCTTCGACGTCAGCCCGGGTAAACGTGGCCCGGCCCTGTGCCAGTGGCAGCAGCGTGAGCCCCGACAGCGTCTGGCACGCGTCGCCGGTGTCGTTGTAGATGTGGCTCATCTCAGGCACGATCACGCGCGTCTTTGATCCCGCCAGCGCCCGAAGCGCCAGCTGGTTCGCGAGCGTACCTGATGGAAAGAACACGGCCGTCTCTTTGCCGAGCAACTGCGCCCAGTGGCGCTCGAACTGATCCACTTCACCACCGAGCAGGTAGTTGTCTTCTGCAACGTCCTTGCCCTGGCACAGGCGACCGAGCAGCGCCGCGTATTCACGGGGGTTACTGCCAAGGCCATCGCCAGACAGGCGCACAACGCGATCACTCTGAATCGTCGTATGAGCGAACGTCGTCGTGTGGAGAAGGCCACCGAGACCGGCGGTCGCGCCGAGGGTGCTGACAAAGTCGCGTCGGGTGATGGGGTCCATGAATCCTCCGGCTGAATGGTATGCTCCGCCTGCCGCGCAGCGATATATGGTCGACGTACTGGCTCATGTTACGGCGTTCGCCGGCCAAACCGACTGGTCGATGGCCCGCCCGCTCCCCCTCATGACCGCCAGCGTCATGCTGCTGGCGCTGAGCGTTGACTCGGCCGGCCCCGGCGTGTCAGCTGGATCGGCATCGCGGCCACGACTACGTGTTGCGCTGGGGCGGCGATGAGTTCCTGGTGCTGCTGTCAGCCGACGAGGCCACTGCCCGAACGAAGGCGCGCGACATTCGCCAGGCCTTTCGCGAGTCGGCAGTCTGCCGCGAGCTGCCCGGCGACGTCGACTTGAGCATCGGCTGCGTCGGCGTGCCGCCCATTCGGACGCCGCCGCCTCCAGCTGAGGTATGATGCGGCCCCTCGCCGCACGGTCGTCGGTGATCTCACATGAAGGGTGGTGCCATGGCCGGCAAAACGATACCAGTTCTCATCTACGCCCCGGGACTCGGCAGGTTCAGCCACAACACCGCGGACGGTGTGGCCGACGTTCTGGCTCGTACGATCGACCGCCTGGGGCCCGAAGAGTACAGCACCAGAACGGATGCGGCGGTCACGGCGCCCAAGGGCCTGCGCGTCGGCAAGACCATCATCGACGGCAAAGACCAGCCGGTGCTTCAGCTCTTCGAACTCGACTATCTGGGTCTGCTGGAACCCGACTCCGGCGTGGTCGGTCGGCCGGTCGTGCCTGGGCTCATCCGAACCGTCTACTTCGCATTGTTCGGGCTGCTGAAACTTATTGGTGCCTTTGGGCGACCCGCAAAAACCTGGGTCGTCAAGGCGCAGCTATTGCTGGGGTTTATCCTGACGCTCGTGCTGATCTTCGGCGCCACGGTCGCCGTCTACTCGGCCGTCTTTGCCAACGGTGGCACCCTGCCCTGGGCCGGAGTGTTCGGCCCCGAAGCGGGGCCATGGATGTTCGGCATGTCGTCTATCGGAGTCCTGGTGATCTGGTCGGCGGCCCGCAAGAAGGTCCTGGCCCTGGCGGGGTCGATGGAATGGCTGATGCGTTTTGTGACCAACGAAAGCGCCATCGCCGATACGGTGGCTCTTGTTGTGGACGAAGCGGTGGATGGTCTGCGTCAGAATGGGTGGACCGGCAGCATCCACCTCCTCGGCTTCAGCTTCGGCAGCCTCGTGCTCTTTGAGTCCCTCTTCCCCCGGCCAGGCGCGCTCCGGTCCGCCTCCCCGATCGCTTCGGTCGCTTCACTCACGACGATCGGCTGCCCGATCGACATCGTCCGCCTCTACCAGCCATCGTTCGTGATCGGTCGAACCGAGCGGCGCCCCTCGCTGCCCTGGACCAACGTGTTCAACCCGGCAGACTTGTTCTCGTCGAACCTGCGGGACGCCGACGACGGGAGTGCAGGCGTGGCTGATGCGCTTCCTTTCGTCTCCGTCCCTCCCCACTCAATTCGCTACCTCAACCAGAACCTCGGTCCGACGCAAATCTTCTCGGGCGGCAAGACCCATGCAGGGTACTGGGGCACGCCTTCGCGGGCGAGCTGTTTCGAACCGCTCGTCTTGAACTGGCTGAAATAGTCGCCCCTGGGATCAGCCGACGAAGACGTCGCGAATCGATTCGTCCTTGCGGAACTGCCCGAGCGCGTACGGGCACGTGGCGGTCACCTTCGTGCCCGTCTCGCGCGCCCAGGCCACGAGCGCGTCGAGCAGTTGCCGGCCCATCCCCTGCCCCTTGAGCACCTCGGACACCTCGGTGTGGTCGATGATGATGAGCGTGGGCGTCGTGCGCGAGTAGGTCATCGCGGCCAGGCGATCGCCATCGCGCTCGTAGAAACACGCTCCGTGATTACCGGTTTCTTCGTGTGTGATCATGACAGCTGTCCTCAGGGTATCTTGACCCGAACCACCCGCGCCACGCGACGCCGTACGCCTCACGAATCGCGGGCGGCAGTGTTCCAAGGGTGAGCAGCTGCATCACACGAAATGCCGGCCAGGCCACGCGCCACTTCGGTGGATACAGTACCGCGTGCGCGAGCGCACGACTGGTGTCGGTCACGACAATGCGCCCACCGGCGAGCATCTCGGCCATGCACGAGTCGAGCTGCGCTTGGTCACGCGGCAGCCATCCAGCCGGCATCCCCATCAGCGGTTCCATGATCGTGGCCTCCGCGCAATACCGATCCCGCTCGACATGAGTCAACGGGCCCACAAGCCGCCCGTAGGTCAACGGGATTGATTCCAGCAGCGTGGCGTGCGCCCACCGCTGCAGGTCGGGGTCGTGAAGCGGAGTACGGCACGTGTTCCCCAAGCGACCCCTGCCCGCAGGTGCGCCGAAGGCCTGGCGCCGGCGGACGCACGCGATCGTGAAGCACATTGATGCGAGCAGCGGTCGCGATCACCTGCTCCGTGTCGCCGAAGGTCAGCGACAACATCGCGCCCACGGTCGAGTGCAGTCGGCGAAGGCCGGCGAGCAGGCTGCCGCGAAAACCACTGTGGCCATGCACGCCCGCAGCCACCGACGGATGTGCCAGCTGGAGCAGAATGGCCCGACCCGAAGGTGACCGGCGTGCCGCAGGCGCCCGCGCACCGCTGCGAGATGCCGCTCAAGTGCATCAGTCATCGATTGCCATCCCTCACCGCCTGAACGGTCGTCCGAAGACTGTGCAGCCTCGGTTCACTCTGTCGCATCGGTGCGCCGTTCGTTCTGACGTACCACAACAGCCTCGCGAAGCCGCGCGGCACCACCAACTGACGCAGCAGCTCATCAAGCACCATGACCTCGCGGTATTCCTTGATGAACGCGGTTGCGGGTTGACTCCATCGGTCATCGGGCAGCCCGGTCAGTTCAGCAAGCACGACCATCACATCTTCACAGTGACGAGGGGTTGGGCCAAGGCCGAATTTGTGCCGGATGTCGAGGCACGCGCCCAGGCCGGCGTCCACCAGCCGATGACGGATGTAGCAGCATTCCGCGCGGTGCGAGGCCTTCTGGTCCAATGCCGCGTTTGCACATCCGTCGAAGTCCAGAAACATGGCCAGCTCCGTGATTCTCCTGCCCGACATTGGCCGCGAGTGGCGAAGCACATGGAGTGTGTCGAGCGCGACAACACCCGGGACCCGCAGCGGCGTCCGGGGCGAGGCGCGAAAGAAGAGCGGCAGCCCTCGCACAGCACCACTTCCCGGAGACACATCCAACGGGTTGGAAGAAGATCGCTCACCCCGCGGCTGACAACGAGCCGAGTCGAACCGCGCTGATGACTCAAGAAGCAGTAGGGATAAAAAAGGGCGCCGGGAAACAGGCGGTCTCGAAACACGCCGGCCATGCCTGAGATGAATGTCGCTCACATGCAGAAGGCGGCATGCGTCGTGCCGGGTGGACAAGCGCTCTTCGCGGATGCGCAGTGCCTGGGTCAGCCCGATCTCCAGCAGGCCGCCAGGGACGACGCTCGCCGTGTTCATGCTGCCATAGACGGCCGCACGCACGCGCACGCCGTCAGCAGGACGTGAGTATTGGGTGAGATGGGCGGAGTCCTGGGGTCAGGGGTGGCGGCGGAGGCCGTAGGCGAGGCCGAGGCCGAAGGCGGCGGCTTCGCCGAACGCCAGAACAGCTCGCGACACCGGACCAAGATCCGGCTCGCCTATGAGCCTCCCGAGCGGCGCCAGGGTCGCGCGCGATCCTTCGACAGCGTCTGCGATCACATGGATGCTGCCGCCGACGAGCGGGGATCCCGCAAGCGTGAGAGCCAGACCGGCCACCCCACAAAGGACGGCCATCATGAGGGCCATGGGCCCTCGGTGGCTCGTTGCGAGGGCGTATCCCGCTCCCGCAGCGCCCCCGATCACCACACCTTCAAGGCCGCCACCGACTTCGACATCCACGCCCACCAGGGCGGCGAGGCCCCAGCGGGCCAACCACTGGACCGCCACTCCGGCGATTCCGCCTCCAAGCGCGGCGCCAGCGACGAGAGCCAGGACGCGCTGTGTTCGCGCGTGAGGTTCGGCGAGTGACAACCCCGCGCCAACGCCGCCGCCACCCACCGCGCCGCAGATGCCGCCAATGACAGCAAGGACAGGTGCGATCGCGAATGTGGCCGCGCTGCCCGGAGCCGCGGCGAGGATCAGGCCGCCAAGTCCCCCGGCCGCGAGACCGGCCAGCCCGCCACCGGTCGCTCCGCCGCTCCAGAGCGGGTCGGCCACTCGCGCTTCGATTCGGGCCCTGCCGGTCGCCTCGACATCGGCAGCGCCAACCGGTGTGTCTATGTGCGCGGCGTCGTCGTGCTCTTCAGTCACGTCGAGAACGAACTGGTAGCCGTGACGCGAGACCGTCCGGACAAAGCGTGGCTCGTTCGAGTCGTCACCCAGTGTGCGGCGGATGGTGCGAACCGCCTGGCTGAGCGCGCTCTCGGACACACTCACGTCGCCCCACACGCGTTCGAAGATCTCGCGACGATGGATCGCCTCGTGTCGACGCTCGATCAGGAGGACCAGGAGGTCGAAATACCGTGGGATCAGCGGCACCTCGCGGCCGTCGCGGACGAGGAGCCGCCGCTGTGGCGAGAGCGTGAAATCTCCGAACCGATATCGAATCACGAGGGGAGACTACGCGAGGTCGTACCGATCGAGTTCCATCACCTTGGTCCAGGCCGCCACGAAGTCCCTGACAAACGCGTCCTTCGCGTCATCACACGCATACACCTCGGCCAGAGCCCGGAGCACCGAGTTGGACCCAAAGACCAGGTCGGCACGCGTGCCCGTCCAGGTGATGCCACCGGTCGCGCGGTCGCGTCCTTCGTAGATGCCGTTGCCAGCGTCGGAGTCGGTTGCGGTCGCGGGCTTCCACTGAGTCTTCATGTCGAGCAGGTTGACGAAGAAGTCGTTGGTCAGGGTCCCTGGTCGCTTCGTGAACACACCATGCGGTGACTGCCCCACGTTCGCATCCAGCGCGCGCAGGCCCCCGACAAGCACCGTCATCTCAGGAGCCGTGAGCGTCAGCAACTGTGCCCGGTCCACCAGCAGTTCCTCAGCCGACATCCCATGGCCATTCCGCAGATAGTTGCGGAAGCCGTCGGCGGTCGGTTCCAGGGGCGCAAACGCTTCCACGTCGGTCTGCTCCTGCGACGCATCCATGCGTCCAGGCGTGAAGGGCACGGTCACGTGGTGGCCGGCGTCTTTGGCCGCCTTCTCCACAGCCGCGCAGCCGCCCAGCACGATCAGGTCAGCCAGCGACACCTTCTTCCCAGCGGTTTGCGCCGCATTGAAGTCCTTCTGGATCGCTTCGAGCGCGTCGAGGACCGTCCCGAGCTGCGCCGGCTGATTGGCTTCCCAGTACTTCTGCGGCGCCAGCCGGATGCGCGCGCCGTTTGCCCCGCCGCGCTTGTCGCCGCCCCGGAACGTTGACGCTGATGCCCACGCGGTTGCCACCAACTGCGAGACCGACGGGCCGGAGGCCAGTATCGTGGCCTTCAGCGCGGCCACGTCCTCCTCACCGACGAGGGGATGATCCACACCCGGAATCGGGTCCTGCCACAGCAACCTTTCTGCGGGCACGAGGGCGCCGAGATACCGCGTGGTGGGTCCCAAGTCGCGGTGCGTCAGCTTGTACCAGGCGCGCGCGAACGCATCGGCGAACTCCTGCGGGTTGTCGAAGAAGCGGCGTGAGATTTTTGCGTAGGCCGGGTCGAGCCTGAGCGCCATGTCGGCGGTGGTCATCATCGGCGCGTGCCGAATCGAGGCGTCGTGCGCATCAGGGACGGTGTTCGCGGCCGCGGCGTCCTTTGGTGTCCACTGCTGGGCGCCCGCCGGGCTCTTTGTCAGCTGCCACTCGTACTTGAAGAGGGTCTCGAAGTAGCTGTTGTCCCAGGTGATTGGCGTCGGCGTCCACGCGCCCTCAATGCCGCTGGTGGTCGTGTGGACTCCCCTGCCGCTCCCAAACTTGTTCGTCCAGCCGCAGCCCTGCTCCTCAATGGGCGCCGCCTCAGGTTCAGGGCCGACTCGCGCCGGATCGCCCGCACCGTGAGCCTTGCCGAAGGTGTGCCCGCCGGCCACAAGGGCCACGGTCTCTTCATCGTTCATCGCCATGCGCTTGAACGTCTCGCGAATATCCCGCGCCGAGGCGATGGGATCCGGATTGCCGTTGGGCCCTTCCGGGTTCACGTAGATCAATCCCATCTGGACGGCGGCCAGCGGATTCGACAGTTGTCGATCGCCGCTATAGCGCTCGTCGGCCAGCCACTTCCCCTCGGGGCCCCAGAAAATATCCTCTGGCGGCTCCCACACATCCGCACGCCCGCCCGCAAAGCCGAACGTCTTGAAGCCCATCGAATCGAGGGCCACGTTGCCGGTCAGCACAATCAGGTCGGCCCAGGAGATCTTCCGCCCGTACTTCTGTTTGATCGGCCAGAGCAGCCGGCGCGCCTTGTCAAGATTGCCGTTGTCGGGCCAGCTGTTGAGGGGTGCGAAGCGCTGAGTACCGGATCCGGCTCCGCCGCGGCCATCACCGACTCGGTAGGTGCCCGCGCTGTGCCACGCCATCCGGATGAAGAACGGCCCATAGTGGCCGTAGTCTGCGGGCCACCAGTCCTGCGACGACGTCATCAGGGCGTGGAGATCTGTGACCACAGCGTCCAGATCGAGGCTCTTGAATTCGCTGGCGTAGTCAAACGCCTCTCCCATCGGGTCGGACAGCGAGGAATTCTGATGCAGGATCGTCAGGTTCAATTGATTCGGCCACCAACTCGCATTGGCGGAGGCCCCAGCGGTGTGCCGTGCGCCACTCGACACCGGACACTTGGATTCGTTGGACATGGTGTTGGGATCCTATCGCAGTCGCGCAGGTGGTGGACAGTCGGAAGCAGTTGTCGGCCGAATAGAATAGCGAAGTGAACGCGCCCGCCGCACGGTACGAAGGCCTGGATCTGTTTCGCGGCCTGAGCATGTTCTCGGTCGTCCTGCTCCACGTCCACGTGCTCAGCGGCGGTGATCCGAGCGACGTCATCCTGCTCGTCCGGGATTTCGCCTTTCCCGGGTTGATCATGGGCAGCTTCTTCGTGATGGCGGTGGCGTTCGATCGGAACCCGGCGCGATCGTTTGGCGCGATCGTGCGCGCCAGGATCACGCGCCTGCTCGTACCTTCGCTGGTGTGGTCGTATCTCTATTGGATCGGCTGGTGGGTGGTGCGCCCCTGGTTGCAGGGCGAACCGGCTGTCCTTCCTCCCCTCAGCCTGGTGCTCACCGCGTACATGCACCTGTGGTTCCTGCACCTGGTGTTCGGGGTGACGGTCATGTTGGCGCCTGTACTGGGCTGGGTGGCGCGCGGACAACTCGCGCGATGGCCGGCGCCGAGCTTGCTGCAATGCATTGAGCGCATCGCCCCGTTCCTCGCGTACATCCCGGCCGGCCTGGCGATCGGGCTCGCACACCGAACGATTCAGCGATGGTTTCTGGCCGACACATTCAGAATCGGCACCCTGGTCGCGGCGGTGGTGGCCCTGGCCGTACATGTGTCTCCCGCAGCCGTGCCATTTTCGGGCGAGGCCTACGCGATCGCCGTGCTCATAACTATTCTCCGGCCCCTCTCGTCACTAGGGCCGTTGACGTGGGCGCGCGCGCTGGCGCGCTGGTCGTTTGTCGTCTACATTCTGTACTTCGCTGGCGCCGTCGTCTTCGCCATTGCCCTAAAGCGGGCGGACATTCCCCACACCACTGTCACCTCGATCGGCGGCGCGCTGATGGTCGTGGTGGCAAGCATGGCGGTGGGCAGCGCGTTGCGACGCGGCTTGCCGTTCGACTGGCTGCTGCCGCTTGTGCCGGTTGCATCGGAGCCGGTTTCTGTGGGGCCGTTGCCTCGATGAGTACCCCCACATGCCAGCGCCTGGTGTTCCGGCGCACCGGGGCACATGGCGACGTTCTCGCACTGACGCCGTTCACACCCACGCCGCCAGAAGCCGGAGAGGTCCTGGTGCGCATTGTGGCCGCTCCGCACCTCTGGCACACAGCCGGCGCTTCCCGCTGTACCCGGCCCTGATCAACGAGCCGCTAGTCGAATCCCGACGAAGTCGCGATGCGCACAATGCTCACGGCCAGGTCCCTGGTGTCGGTAGACACACCCAGCACGCTCGGCTTCCACGTGTGGTCGTACTCGAGCCTGATGGTGGCCAGCAGGCCGCCCGACTGCGGGATCGCAATCCTGTGAGGCTGGTGCGAAGCCGCATTGAGCACCTCGATCTCCCCCGCCGACTGGCCATTCACCGACACACGGATCCGCGTGCGGCGCTCCGGGCTCGCAATGGCATTGAGCCAGAGCGTGACCTCGGTGTCGCGATCGGTCGGCACCGGCAGGTAGATGTTTGAGGCGGCTGCCGACGACCAGACCTCGGCCGGTCCCGGCGCGGGTGGCACGGCCCACCCTTCACCCAGCCATCGGGAGAAGTCCGCATCCGTGTTCTCGATGGACTCGCGACCAAACCGGGCGACGACATCAGCGTTGTGCTCAAGCGCCCGCGACATGGTGAAGCGGCGCCCTTCCGGATCTTCGCCCGAGAGTGTCACGTCTTCGTACAACAAGCCACTTCCCGGTCCCATGAGCCAGGGCTGCTTCCACCACGTTCGGCCAAAGAAGAACCCGGCCATGCCGCGCGCCCGGATGTAGTCGAGCATTCGGCCGTTTGTGATCGCGGGTAGCACCTCGGAATTGGCCAGTCCATCGAGATTGACGGTCGTAAATGGCGCAAACCAACCCCACATGCCAGCATCGGAGTTGCCGACCACGGCGTCTGCAGGCAGGTTCGCTGCCACCACACGGAGCCGGGCCGGTTCCGCGGACTGATCGGGCCACGGTCCGCGACGGACTACGTCGCGGCCCTCAACGGACAGAACCACACCGATGGAGAGCGCTGCACCGTACATCAACGACCGCCGAGGCAGCAGCGACACCGAAAGGGCCACGAGCAACATCGCGAGCGCGACGATCGGGGCCAGGTACCATTCACGGATGACCAGGCGCCACGCACCAGCCAGCAGGATGGCGGCTGCATACGCAAGCAGGGTTGTCACAAACCCCACCCGGGCAAGCGTCGCGCCCCGGCGCCTGAACGCGATCGCGCCAAGGATGCCTGCCAACACCAGCCCCGCTTGATGCACGAGGCCCAGCCGATCGCCCAACGCACCCAGACCGGATGTGAGGACCGCAGCGGACCTGGTCGCGAGTACGTCCAGTGAGCCATGAAACGAGTGGTAACGCTGCTCCATGACGACGAACGCTCGCCCGGAGTCCTGCACGACGCTGCCGAACACAACGGCGTTGTAGATGAACCAGGGGGCCATGATGAGTGCGGCCACCAGACCGGCACGTACCAAGAGCCGGAAAGCGTCCACGGGCTGATGGCGCTGACCGATCAGGCCCCCCAGCCAGACGAGCGCGGCAAGAAACGCGGCGTCGGTGCGACTGAGGCACACGGCAGCTGTGATCACACCGAAACCGACCGCGTCCCTGGGCGAGCGCACGCCACGGACATACGCCATCCACAACAACAGGCTCGTCGTCAACAGGAGCACGCCCGTCTCCAAACCGTTGACGGCGTGGGCGAACACCACCGGATTGAGGGCCATTAGCGCGCTGAACGCGACCGCTGTGCGTGTATCCCACAGGTGCTCGACGCAACGCGCCAGCACGGCGATGGCGAATGCCGTCAGCACCGCGCCAACTATCAGGACATAGACAAACTGGTGCCCCGCCACGGCCAGCACCGGCGTGATGACCAGTACCCAGAGCGGATGAAAGCCGTTTGTGCGCGTGAGACCGTCGAACGAGAACCACCAGCCCTCGCGGATGTGTTCCGCCACACCGAAGTAGTAAAACGCATCGTCGGGCACGAAGCCGAGCAGGCGATCAGGATCGGTCGCCGAGAGATAGAACACCCAAAGAGAAGATGCCACGGCGAAGGCAAGCGGCCACAGCCACAGGAGGCTCACCTCAAGTCGTTGCAATTCACGCGCGCTCATAGGTTTCCGGGCGCGATCATACAGCCCGGGACGATCGGCATGGGCTGAAGCCCATGCCCTCCGGTCGATCCAGCCCTCCGGCCGATCCAGGCCACCCATTCGTTCACCCCAGAGCGGTGGCGGAATCGCACATAATCTGTCCTATGACCCGTCTGTTGCTTCCGCTGTTTCTGGCCGTCTCCACGATCGCGGCCGTTGTCGCTCAACAGGGAGTCCTGACGGGGCAGACTGCCGGCCAGGGAGGTGATCAATTTCTCGACGGCATCGGCGAAACGAGTCTGGTGGCACGCTACGTGTTCAACGGCAACACCGAAGACTCGTCGCGGAACCAGCTTCACGCCACAATGCGGGGCACCGGTGCGGTGTTCGTCGACGATGGCGAGCGCCGCGTGCTGCTGCTGACCGGCGCCGGCAGCCATGTGCAATTGCCCTCCGACGTTCTGGAGGGCGAAGACGCCATCGCGGTGGTCGGCTGGCTGTACCTTCCCACTCGTGCGACGGGTCCGGTCTTTGATTTCGGTCAGAACATCGACACGCGCCTGTTTGCGTTCGTTGATGCCCAGGGGTTCCGCGCGTCCGTGGTGGTGGGTGGCAAGACCCAGGGAGAAGCCCCGGCCAAACCGGTGGTCGAAAACCAGTGGATTCACTTCGCGGTGGTCCTCAACCCCGCGAGCCGAGTACTGACGACGTTCATCGATGGCGTGCGGGCGGGTCAGGCCACCGGTGTGGCCGTCACGCCAGACCAGCTGGTTCCGCAGGCGCTGTCAACCAACCGGCTGTTCCTCGGGCGATCGCAGGACAACGATGCCCCGACGCTTCATGGACGATTCCGCGACGTCCGTCTCTATCGGATCGCCCTGGGCGACGAACCCATCGCCACCATCCGGCGCAACGCGCTTGCGGCGACGCAGTCGGCGCAGGGCCGCGGCGCGGCGCCGCCGCAGATCTCGACGGCCAACATTCCGCGCGAATCACCGTTCGCGGCGCGGCTGACAGTGGTTCCGGACATCACCGTGGAAACGGTCGTCGGCATGTTGCCGCGCCTGCCCGCCTCCCTCCCCGCCACCTACGCGGGGGGCGTCGCCGGTGAAGCCCGCGTGATCTGGCCCTCCCCCACTGACAACGCGGCTGTGCTGAAGGTCGGCACCTACACCGTCAGCGGGCTGGTACCTGGCACACGCTTCGAGCCGAAGGCGACCGTCATCATCAAAGTACCGGTGGGCACCACGACGCCGCCAGAGCGCCTGGTTGAAGCGTTCCCGCTCAACCAGGTCGTGCTCGACCGGGACGCGCAGGGGCGCGAGACGCCATTCATCGAGAACCGCGACAAGTTCCTGCGCGGCCTTGCGGCCACCAATCCTGACGCCTTTCTCTACAACTTCCGAGAGGCGTTTGGTCAGCCGCAGCCGGCAGGTACCAGGCAGCTTGAAGGATGGGACAACCAGACGACCAGGTTGCGGGGGCATGCGAGCGGCCACTACCTGACGGCCATCGCCCAGGCCTATGCGAGTACCGGATACGACCCGGCGCTGCAGGCGAAGTTCCTCACCAAGATGAACTACCTGGTGGACACGCTGTACGACTTGTCACGCAAGTCTGGCCAGCCGACGCAGGCGGGCGGGCCGTCGGTGGCAGATCCGAAAGCGGTGCCCATCGGCCCCGGCAGAGAGAGTTTTGACTCAAACCTCAGAGCCGGCGCCATTCGCACCGACTACTGGAACTGGGGCACCGGCTTCATCAGCGCGTATCCGCCCGACCAGTTCATCATGCTCGAACGCGGAGCCACGTATGGCACGCAGGACAGCCAGATCTGGGCGCCCTACTACACATTGCACAAGATTCTGGCGGGCCTGCTCGACACGTACGAAGTGGCCGGCAACACGAAGGCGCTTGAGATGGCCCGCGGCATGGGCGGCTGGGTTCAGACGCGGCTGAGCGCGCTGCCCCCAGAGACGCGCATCCGCATGTGGAACCGGTACATCGCCGGCGAATACGGCGGCATGAACGAGGCAATGGCCCGGCTGTTCCGGCTCACGGGCGAGCGGCGGTTCCTCGACACGGCGAAGCTGTTCGACAACATCAATTTTTTCTACGGCAACGCCAATCGCGATCACGGCCTGGCCAAAGGCGTCGACACCATCCGCGGCAGACATGCCAACCAGCACATTCCGCAGATTACCGGCGCACTCGAAACGTTCCGCAATACCAAGGAACTGCCGTACTACATGATCGCGTCCAACTTCTGGGAGATCGTCAACAGCGGGTACACCTACAGCATTGGGGGCGTGGCCGGCGCGCGCAATCCGAACAACGCGGAGTGTTTCCCCGTGCAGCCAAACACGTTGTGGGAAAACGGCTTCGCTTCCGATGGCCAGAACGAAACCTGCGCCTCCTACAACCTGCTGAAGCTCGACCGGCAGCTCTTCATGTACGACCAGACGGCCAAGTACATGGACCACTACGAGCGCGCGCTCTACAACCACATCCTCGCGTCAGTGGCCGAGCAGGACGCGGGCAACACCTATCACGTGCCGCTCAACCCGGGCGCGCAGAAGCGGTTCGGCAACGCCGACATGAACGGCTTCACCTGCTGCAACGGCACGGCGCTCGAGAGCCACACCAAGCTGCAGGACACGATCTACTTCAAGAGCGCGAACAACTCGGCTCTGTACGTCAATCTGTTCATCCCATCCACACTCAGCTGGACCGAACGCAACGTCACCGTCCAGCAAGTGACAGACTTCCCCAACGCCGACACGACGAAGCTCGTGATCAAGGGCGCGGGACGGTTTGACGTGAAGATTCGGGTGCCAGGCTGGGCCACCCGCGGCACGTTCGTGAAGATCAACGGCCGCGACGAGGCGGTGAACGCGACATCGGGCACTTACCTGACCATCTCCCGCGCGTGGCGCGACGGCGACACGATTGAGGTCAGAATGCCGTTCGGGTTCCGCCTGGACCACGTGGCCGATCAGCCCAACGTGGCCAGCCTGTTGTACGGCCCGGTCCTGCTGGCGGCCGAAGAACCGGCTGCGCGCACAGACTGGCGCCAGGTGGTGCTCGACGCAGGCGACATCAGCCGGTCAATTGCCGGCGACCCAGCCACACTTCGGTTCTCGATTGCGGGAGTGGCGTTCAAGCCGTTCTACGAGACCTACGGACGCCATTCGGTCTACCTGCACGTGACGTTCAAGTAGCGTGCGGTCGTCGGGGTCCCGGGGTTCGCGGACGGTCACTCGCCGCACGTCGAGCCGCAGCATCTGACCATCCAGCGGCTTGTCCGTCACGCCTGCGACGATCTGCATCCGATCGGGCAGGCCGGGTTCGGCATTGTCCATTTGCCGATCGTTGCCGTCCACGACACGCACCGTGACGGCCCCGCCGGCCGCCATGGGGATCGTCGCCTCGAAGTCCTCTTTATAGATCTTGTGGCCGACCCGCGGATAGTGATTCAGCCAATACGTCTGCTTCGGGTTGGACACGTCGATATGCCACGCTGACCAATCGCGTGCGCGGACGATGCCGGCGACCTGATAGTAGGGGTGGGCCGGGTCGGGCGCCTCGCCACCGGCGATTGTCGTCGGTTCGAAGAGTCCGCGAATCCGCAGTCGCACGTCATAGACGCTGCCGGCCTTGCCCCCACCGTGACGACCTTCTCGATGAGCTGTTTGTGAATGCGCGTATCCGGCTGCGGCGGGTACTCGCTCGTGCAGGCATCGTGCATGAATAGCTGGTGGAGGCCCTTGGCCATCCCGTCAGGATCGCCCGTCGGCACACCCTGGCCGGACACAGAAGCCAGACCGACGACAGCGATGCCCACGCGATCCGCCTTCGGGAGTCAAGCGACGTTTCACACCGTCAACTGCGCGGCACGTCGATGCCAAGCGCCGTCGCCAAATCGATCTGGTGCTCCTGCTCCTGTCGCAGGATCTCGCGCAGGTCTTCGGCCACCGCAAACTCATCGGCCGCTTCGGCCTGCCTGAGCCGCGTGCGGTAGTGCGCGATCGTCTCGGTTTCGTTAGCCAGGTCCGCGCGCAGCATCTGCTTCGCGTCCTTGGGCGGCGCCACGGGTTTCGGCGTCACGGTCGGCGTGCCGCCCAGATAGTCAATGTGCCGCGCAATCGTCAGCGCGTGCTGCAGTTCCTCTCCCGCATGCACTTCCAGTTCTTTCGCGATCGTCATGTACTCGGCGCCGGTCAGCACCTGCGAATAGACCACGTAGGCGATGATGGCCTGGTACTCGCGCGCCAGATCCTCGTTCAGTCCCTCGATCAATGCTTCGCGGCCGGCGCTCGCCTTCTGTTTTGCCATATCAGCCTGCCTTTCAGGACATCGGTGTCCTGACGCACTGTAATGCGCACGGCGACCGGCCGACTGTGCTCAAGTAGACACTGGTCTCCCCGTCACTGCGGTCGAGCGATGCGGGTGGCCATCGCGGGGAGGGCAAAGGCCACCACGTAGTCACCAAGCGCCGTCCCCAGCCCGGCATGGCCGCCCGCGGCGATGACAATGAGCTGACGGCCACCGCGCCGCACGCGGTACGTCATGGGCGTCGCCTGCGCTGATGCGGGAAGGTCGCGCTCCCAGACAAGTTTCCCCGTGCTGATGTCGAACGCGCGGAACTGGGAATCGAGCGCCGCCGCGATAAACACCAGACCGCCCGTGACCAGCGGACCACCGAGATTCGGGGAACCCCAGGCCCTCGGCGTGGGAAACCAGGTGATGTCGCGAAGCCCTCCGAGAGGTGTTTCCCAGCGCACGGCGCCACTCTGCAGATCAACCGCATGCAGCATGCCCCACGGTGGAGCGATGCAGGGGATGCCCAGTGGCGACACCAGGAGCTCGCGCTTCACGACGTACGGGGCCGGAGTCTGTGGGGCCAGCGACATCTTCGCATCGGCGTCTACCACCGACGTGCCCGCCTCGGCGACAGGGATGAGTGTGGTCACCATTGGCACGTTGTTGGTGTTGGTCAGGAGGAGGCCGCTCGACCCGTCAAACGCCACGCCTCCCCATTCCATGCCACCAAGGAAGCCTGGAACGACCACGCTGCCGCGCAGGCTCGGTGGTGTGTACACGCCCTCTGACCGCAGGCCGGCCAATGTGGTTCGGCATGCAGCCCGGTCCAGAGGGGTCAGCCCCCACGCGTCGAGCGCCCCAAACGACTGCGGCGACAGCGCGCGCGGCAGCACGGGAAATGGCTGCGTTGGCGATGCCGTTTCTCCAGGCACGTCGCTCTGCGGCACCGCGCGTTCGACCACCGGGAACAGCGGCTCGCCCGTCTCACGATGGAGTACGAAGATGTGCCCGGTCTTCGTCGCCTGCACCACAGCCGGCACAGCCACGCCGTTGCGCGTGACCGTGACGAGCGCAGGCGGTGTAGGCAGGTCGTAATCCCAGAGGTCGTGGTGGACGACCTGGAAGTGCCACACCTTTTCGCCCGTGGAACCGCGCAGAGCCACCAACGAGTTCGCGTACAGATTGTTACCGGGCCTGAAGCCGCCCCAGTGATCAGGACTCGCGCTGCCTGTCGGCACAAACACCAGATCGCGGGCGTCATCGGCCACGATGGTGGCCCACGCGTTCCCGGCCCCGGTCGGGACAATGGCGTCACCAATTTTTTCGCCGGGGAGAGAGGAGAGCGGCTCCCAGCTCCACAGGAGCGCTCCAGAACGGGCGTCAAAACCGCGAACGAGGCCGCTCGGCGAATCCGCGTACTGGCTGTCAAAGATGGAAGAGCCGACGACGACCACATCACCCACCACAGTGGGCGGAGCCGTCTGTTTGTAGATGTGACGTTTGCCTTCGATCTGAACGACTCCTCCACCAAGATCGATCTCGCCCGCTGCGCCAAAGTCCTGACACCGCTCTCCTGTTCGTGCATCAAGAGCGAAGAGGCGTGCGTCGAACGCCGCGAAGAAGATCCGGCGGCTACACGGGCGCCCAGCGGGCTGCACGCGGTCGAGCCACGTCGACACGCCCCGCGATGTGGTCATGCTCTGTCTGGCATTCCCCCGATCGATGTGTGCGTCAAACACCCAGAGGCGCTGGCCGGTTTCGGCATCAATCGCATGCACACGACTGAACGGAGAGGAAATGAAGAGCATGCCGTCCACCATGACGGGCGTGGCTTCGAATGCGCTGCCCGCCGTCTCGCCCTTGCCGTCGTCGACATCCCCGGTCTGGTAGGTCCAGGCGATCTCGAGATCGCGGACGCGCGCGAGCGTGATGTCGCCCAGCGGCGAGGCGTGGGTGGCGCCCACACCGTCGGCGGCGGGCCAGTCGGCGACGGCGCCGTCACGCGGCGTGGAAGACCAGGCACGGGCTGGCGGTGGCGAACTGAATGTGCCGGCCCACGCGACCGAGACGAACAGGGCAAACGCGAGGATCCGGCCCCCCCCCCCCTCCGTCACCCGGATGCGCACGGGGCACTGTAGCAGGTCCTGCTCAACTCTCCCGAAGAATGGTGGCTGGGTCAACGCGTGCGGCACGGCGGGCCGGAATCACGACGGCGACCAGGGCCGCGACCAGCAGAGTCACCATCGCGATGCCTATCGCAACGGGGTCGTTGGGACTGATGCCGGTGAAGAGTGAGGCAAACACTCGCCCGGCACCAATGGCCACGGCAAGACCCACACCGAGCCCGATCAGCACCGGCCGCAGGCCGTCGTGCACAAGCAACCGCATCACGTCAGGCGCCGACGCCCCCAGCGCCATTCGTACGCTCACTTCCTGGGTGCGGCGGCTTACGACGAACGCCGTCACGCCATAGACCCCGAGTGAGGCGAGAATCAGAGCCAGGCTGGCCATAGGCACAGCCAGCCACGCGAGCATGCGCTTGTCGCCAACGAAGGTCTCGACGGCATCCTTGAGTATCCACGTGGTCGGTCGCACGCGGGTGTCCAGCAGTCGCAAGACCTCCTCTACCTCGCGCGACGCCGCTACCGGGCTGCTCGTGCGCACAACCAGCGTCGGTGGAGGCATGAAGCCACGAACCTTCGGCGTGTCGGCCACTTGCCGGATGGGGCGATGGACGTTGCCGAAGCCTTCGGCATGCGCACGATTCAGCAGGGCCTCGGCCACAAGGCCGATGATTGTGGCCGACCTGTCCTCTACCAGGCTCCCCGACAACGGCAGGTTTGACAGCGGCTGACCAATCGGGTCTGCCCCGCTGAAGAAACGTCTGGCCACGTCCTCGCCGATCACCGCGACCGCCGCTCCTGCGGCGACTTCTTCAGTGGTAAACAGTCGGCCACGCAACAGGAGAAGGCCCGCCGCCCTGAAGAAGCCTGCATCAGTCCGGTTCATGTAAAGCGCATAGGTCTCCCTCGGCAGGGTCAACGGGATGGTTTCAATCGTGTCGCCGAACGGCCGACGTTGGATCAGGCCAACACCATCAACAGACGGAATGGCGCGAACAGCATCAAGGGCCCGTCGAAAGTACGCGGGCTCGTCAAAGCCTTCTTCGAGCGTCGTGACCGACGCCGTCAACACGCGATCCACGTCGAAGCCAGGATCGGTCCGGGTCATGTGAATCGCCGTGCGCGCGAGCAACGCGCCAGCCACGAGGAGCACCATCGATACCGCCGCTTGCAATCCGATGAATGACGTGCGCAGGCGCGACGGCACCGAAGCCCGCCCGGCCGCCCCGCCCTGTGACTGCAGTGCCGCGAAAAGACTTCCGCGCGCGCCGAACCGCGCTGGCGCAATGCCAGCACCCAACCCGCAGGCCGCGGCTACAATGATCGCAAACGTCAGCACGCGGACATCAGGCGTCACATTCACGCCGTCCATCCCCACCATCACGCTCAGCAAGGGTGAGAACCACAGAGCAAACATGAAGCCCAGCACGCCGGCGGTCAGGCCCAGCAGCAGGCTCTCGCTCACCATCTGCATCAGAAGGCGACGCGGCGTGGCACCCAGCGCCAGGCGCACGCCTATCTCACGCGTGCGTGTGGCCGCCGCCGCCAGCAGCAGATTGGCGGTGTCCGCACACGCGACCGCGAGAACCAATCCCACTAATCCGAGAATGGCAGCGATCGCCAGATAGGACTCGCTGGCCCGGGGCCCGTCAATCGGAGACGCCGCGCTGAACAGACGAAGCACTGTGGGCTTCGATGTGGGGTCGGCATCAGGAGCGTTTGCCTCGGCGCGATGAACGAGCGTGGTCAGATTGCCCTCGGCGGTGGCCGTCGGTACGCCGGGCGCGAGGCGCGCCAGCACTTCAACCAGCGTCCGTGAGGTCGGGGCAAAGGGCTCGCCCTGCATCGACGCCGGAGTGCGTCCATTGATCGTGTACGACTGCGCCACGCCCAACAAGTCATCACACGCCGCAAACGTCGCCCATAGAGACGGTTTCTGGCGGACGGGCCCACTGAACCCTTTCTGCAGCACGCCGACGACGATCGCCGGTGCGCCGTTCACCCACAATCGGGTGCCCACCGCCGCAGGATCAGCGGCCAGATCGGATTTCCACAGGTCGTGACTGACCACCACCACTGGAGGGGCGCTGGGCAGATCATCTTCAGGCGTCAGCGACCGTCCCAGAGCCGGTCGCCCACCGAGGGTTTTCAGGTAGCCGCCGCTCACAAACAGGACGTCGCGTTCCGGGCCTGACTCTGTCAACGCCGTCGTACTCACGCGAGCGCGATCCGCCAGTGCCGCCTCGACACTCGAGACCGACGACGGCTCGTCCATCTGGAACGGCCGCAACATCGTCGCGTTCACCAGACTGAAGACCGCGGTGACGACACCAATCGCAAGAGCGAGCCCCACTGTGGCCAGCCCCACAGGCAACGGATGTTTGCGAAACAGGCGCAGCCCGAACCGAAGATCCTGGAACACGGGCCTCCTCGTGGCGTTCCGCGCCACACACTGAAGATGTCGCTCGAGAGACGTCGATGAACAACTCCAGGAAATCCGATTCCACTTCAGCCCGACTCTCGCCGAGCGGGACGATTGAGAGGCTGCACCGAGCCCATGCGGGGAGTCTCCCCAACGGCGTGGTCAGTCCGACCTTCACAGCGCGCCGTCCGTTTCGATGACGCGCCAGATGCGGTCTCTCAGCCGCCGCAGGCTGATCAATGTACGGGTGCCCTGAGGCGTCACGTCGAATAGCCGGCGCCCTTTGCCACCCCGTACCTGCGTGGGCTCACTCAACGCCGAGCGCACATAGCCCTTGGCTTCCAGCCGCGCCAGCGCCGCGTAGACGGCCCCCATCGTGACGTTCCGGCCCGCCGTCTTTTCCACGAAGCGCTGCACCGGCACGCCGTACGCCTCTCCCTTGATGGCGCGAACCGCCAGGAGCGTCAGTTCCTCGAACTCCCCGAGACGGTCACCCTTCATGCGGAGCGCCCAGCCAATTTGTATAACCTTGCATTTGCAGAGAATATACGCAGCTCGGGCCCCTGCGCCAAGCTCGCCTACGCGAGCGCAACCTCGACGAACGTGTCGTACAGGCCGCTGCCGCCGCCCCAGTCTGTGGGCTCTTCCGGCGTGAGCGCGTTGACGCTTCGCCGATCGCCGCGGGCATCGGTGAGCGCGCCAAACGGCATCCACGCCACACCCGGACGCAGGCGGCCAGAGACTCGGCACCGCGCATGCAAATGGCCTTGGAGGCTTGTGACACGTACCAGGTCCCCTTCCGCCACTCCACAACTTCGTGCATCGTCGGCATGCAGATCGATGAAGAGATCGCCTTCGCGCCGTTGATGTCGTTCGATGTGGCTGTAGCCGGAGTTCAGAAAGTGGAGCGTCTTTCCGGTAATGAGTTGCAGGCCTTTGCCAACGGGGATGTCTCCTGCCGAGGGCAAGGGATCGAGGCCCCGCTCGAGCAAGGGTGTGGAGTACAACTCGGCTTTGCCTGAGCGCGTGGGGAAGCCGCCGTGGGCAAACGGTCGCCAGTCGTCACCACAGTTGAGGCGGACGTAGCCCTCTTCCCACAGGCGCTCGTAGGTGATGCCCTCCAGCCAGGGGTGTCCACTGGCCAGCGCATCGCGCAGCATCTGCTCATCGCTGTCGAACAACCAGGACTCTGTTCGTCCAAGCGCCGCAGCCAGCCGACGAAAGCACTCCGTATTTGACAGGGCTTCCCCACAAGGCGCGATGGCCGGACGATTCATCGCGAGGTACAGATGCCCCCATGACGGTGACAGGTCCAGGTGTTCGATTTGACTCGTAGCCGGGAGCACGTAGTCGGCATACCGCGCCGTCTCTGTGATGAACAGATCGTGCACGACCGTGAACACATCGTCGCGCAGCAGCCCCTGGCGAATTCGATTCTGGTTCGGCATGGAGACCATCGGGTTCGCGCCGTAGACCATCAGGGCCCGCACGGGAGGCGTCAGTTCCTGACTGCAGAGGTCGCGGCCAATGTCGCGCATATTGAGCACCCGCGCAGGTCTGTGGACCTCCGGCATCAGCACGCGGTCCATGTCGAGCGTGGCGAAGTGCAGCGCATAGGTGGACCGGGCCAGCCCGCCCCCGCGATGCCGCCACGCGCCACTCAACACCGGCAGGCAGGCCAGCGCGCGGAACTGCATCGCCCCGTTGCGATGATGTTCAATGCCGATCAGGGGCCGCAACAGCGAGGGCTGTGTGGTGGCGTACTCGTGAGCGAGACGTTCGATATCTGCGGCTGGAATTCCGATGGTGGCGGCCATCTTCGAAGGCGCGTAGTCGAGCGCGCGTTCCGCCAACGCGTCAAAGCCCACGGCATGCTGCGCGACGTAGTCGTGATCGACGAGCCCGTCTCGAATCATGACGTGCATCATGGCCATGGCCAGCGCCGCGTCACTGGCCGGCTTGATTTGCACATGCCAGTCCGCTTCTTCGGCCGTGCGCGTACGCACAGGGTCCACCACCACCAGGCGAGCGCCACGACGACGGGCCTCACGAATCAGGGGCCAGTAGTGCAGATTGGTGAGAATCGTGTTGGTGCCCCACAGCACGATGTAGCGGCTGTGGACCACTTCTTCGGGGTCGATGCCGGAGCCTACGCCAAGGGTAGCCGCCATGCCAGCGGCCGCTGCAGCGCCGCAGATATTCCGGTCGAGTCTGCTCGCTCCCATCGACCCCAGCAATCGACGGTCCAGGGACGCCTCCTGGATCAGACCCTGCACACCCGCCGAACTGTGGGGAAGAATCGCTTCGGGCCCGGACTCCGCGGCAATCGTGTTCCAGCGGTTCGCGATAGCGGCAAGCGCTTCGTCCCACGTCACACGAGTGAATCGCGCCTCGCCTTTCGCGCCAGTCCGTTTGAGCGGGTGCAACACGCGATCGGGGTGATATACGCGATCGAGGTAGTGGTTGACCTTCGCGCACAGGGTGCCGCGCGTGAATGGATGTGACGGGTCGCCGACCAAGGTCTCGGCCCTGCCGTCACGGACGCCGACCACCCACGCGCACGTGTCCGGGCAGTCATGTCCGCAGGCACCGCGAATGTCCATCGACGACCGCTATCCCCTGAGCTTGCCGAGCATCCCCATGATGTCGTCCAGGGGATTGCCGTCGCCGTCAAGGTCGAGCATCGACGCGATGCCGCCACCAGACTTCCGACCGCTACCACCGGCCGTAGTGCCGCCCAGCAGACCGCCGAGCAGGTCGCCGAGCCCGCCCCCCATTGATGAGGGGACCGCACCACCCCCGCCGCTCTGCTGCTTCGCGATGAAGCCGGCCACAAGCATGGCCAGCATCGGCAGCATCTTCTTGAGCAGCGACGGATCGAGTCCGGACTGCGACGCCGCGTTCTGCGCGACCGCCCGGCTCACATCCTTGGAGCCAAAAATTTCCCCGAGCACGTCATTGCCGCGCGAAATGTTCGTCGGCTGCGCCCCCAGGACGTCGTCGAGCAGGCCCCCACCACCAAGCTGGCTGAGCAATCCGCCCAGGCCTTCAAGCCCGGAGGGCTGCGCGTTCGCCTGCTTCTTGAATCCTCCGAGAATGGCCGGCGCGAGTGCCTCGGCGCCACTGGCGACTTTCGCTTGGCTGACACCCAGTTCCCTTGCGATGGATTGGAGGCCGCCCATCTGGGCGAGGATGTCGGTGATCTGCATGAGGCGCTCCGGATCGGTGTTGCGTGAAGTCGACAACCATCATGTGGCCGGGCGACGGCAACTGCAAGGGCTGTACTACAATCGCAGGATGGCCGGCGCACCCGACTCCACACGCAGCATCATTTTTTGTGACGGCGCCACCAAGGGGAATCCGGGGCCTGGTGGCTGGGGGGCCGTGGTTGTCACACCAGATGGCCAGGTGACGGAACTCGGCGGCGCGGTGCCGCACACCACTAACAATCGGATGGAGTTGACGGCGGCCATCAACGCGCTGGAGCGTGTGCAATCGGTTGGCGGCCCCCTGGACGTCTATACCGACTCCACCTACGTCATCAAAGGCATTCGCGAGTGGATCTGGGCGTGGCGGCGGCGCGGGTGGAAAACGGTCGAAGGCCACGACGTACTCAACCGCGACCTGTGGGAGGTGATGTCGGCGCTCGTCAGCGCACGCGGCTCATCGGCGCTCGAATGGCACTACGTCCGCGGCCACGTGGGCACTCCCGGCAACGAACGTTGCGATGCGATTGCCGACGGTCTCGCACGGCACGCCGATGTGCGCCTCTACTCGGGCCCTCTGGCCGCCTACAGCGTCGATACTCTCGACGTGCCCGCCGACACTGCGGTGCCTGTGAGGAGTTCAGGGCCTCGCAAGGAGAAGGTCGCCGCCCACTCGTACGTGAGCGTGGTGGACGGCCGGTCCACGCGCCACGCCACATGGGCCGAGTGCGAGCGTCACGTGAAGGGCCGGTCGGGCGCCAAGTTTAAGAAGGCCGTGAGCGCGGCCGACGAAACGGCCATTCTCCGGAGCTGGAACGTCGATCCTGACGATTTTTGGTAACAGCCCTTTGTCAGGCGTTCCGAGCCGACAACGGTGTCCAGATCAGGACAGTAGATTTGTGGCGCTATCTGCGCCATGCTCCAGTCATCCGACTCGCTTGATGGAGTCGCCCGTTGTGGTTTTCACTGGGCGTCACGATTCTCCCGCTCCGTCCGAGTCGAGGCCAACCGTGGTTGTCAGGAGCGTTCGCACGGCGCGGGCCGACTCTTTGCCCAAGGGCTGCAATACTTCCCCAACGACGATGTCGATATCGGAACCCCGTTCGCCAATCACAAGAGTGGGGCGACTGGTGGAGAATTCCGGAAAGGCCGTGAGCACGACCTCTTGCGCCGTCCGAATCGCATCGCTGACCGCAGTTTGCGATTGTGACTGCAATTCGCCGATAGTCGGCCCTGCGCAGCCGGTTCCCATTGACGACGCCGTCGACAAAGCGAAGTGGGGCGAACTGCTCAAGGGCGACATTTCGGTGCAGGTGGGCGGTGCCCTGCAGCGATTGCTTGCCTCACGCCCAGACCGTCGCCATCCAGCAGGCGGTCGGCACGAGCTCGTCCGTTGCTAGCGATCTCGATCTCGTGGTCGATACCAAGAACCTGTTTGGACCTCAGACTGTGAGCCGAACGATCTCAGTGGCGCCTGGAACGAGCCAGCTTACAGCTCGATCCCGATTCCAGAGCGATGAACTCTGGTGGGCACTCCCAGGGCGGCCGCCGTTTGCACACTACGATGACTGGTTCACGATTCGCATACGACCGCTGGCGAGGCCGGCCGCCGAAGTGACATTGACTCGGACCGTTCGTCAGTTGCTCGCACAGGGTCAGTTCGACACGAACGCGGCAACATCGGACACTTTCACATTCGTTGGAAGGAGTGAGCACGTGGCATTTCTAGGTTCGTGCTGGGCGGTCCCAATCTCTTTCGCTCACGCTGTCGTGCTAGCGCCCCACCAAGTCGATCAGAGCTGCGTCGTAGACGAAAGCCGTTGCAGACCCTTCCCTGATGACATATCGAAGTCAATTGCTTCGAGCAATCAGGGAACGTAGCCTCGACCAGCTTAAGCCGCTTGTGGCCCCCGACGTCTTCTTGCCGTTTCAGGAGCATGGGTGGGAGAAGTTCGTCGAGATTCATCGCCCACATGATCCCGAGAGCAGCATTTGGTCACGTCTCCTTCAGGATGTGTCGCGAGGCGGCCGCCTCGTGGGCAAGGATGGGTTTTGCGCGCCATACTTCATGTGCCCAGAATGGCCGGGCACCGATGGCGAGGATGTCTTGGTAGTCGTCAAGCGCAACGTTCCCGTTCGTGCGCGGCCAGACGATGCTTCACCAGCACTCGCAGTGTTCTCTTGCGATATCTTGCGCGTTCCTTCTTCTCAGGCCAGCCCAGACCATCCACCCGGTTGGGAGACCTTGTTGCTGCCGAACCGCACTTGGGGCTGTGTCAGACCGGGCAACGTGATTCTCGCGGAGACTTGGGTATATTTCGAGCGGAAGGCCGGCAGGTGACAGTTCACTCAACTGGCGGCAGTCGACTGAACTGTGTGTGTGTGTGTGGAGAAGGAGCGCGGCGCGAGTTCGTGGATCGGTTTGGGGGTCACCGGCGGGCGCGCTTGAAGACCCGCTGATCACCGCGCCTTCGCGCCAGGCCCCTTGACGACGCGCCCGGGTGTGGCGCCGGTGTGCACGCCATCTTTCAACACGGTCACGCCGTTGACGAGCACGTGCACCATACCCGTCGAATACTGGTGCGGCTTTTCGTACGTCGCATGGTCCTCCACCTTTGCGGGATCAAAGATCGCGACATCCGCGAAATAGCCGGGCGCGAGGCTGCCCCGCTTCTCGATGCGCAGCACCCTGGCTGGTTGTGACGTCAACTTCCGCACCGCGTCCTGCAAGGTCAACACGCCATCACGCGTGTAGCGGCCGATGACCCGCGCAAAGCTGCCGTACGCGCGAGGATGCGTGCTCGACTTCAGGAACACGCCCTCGGGCGCCATCGAGCCGGCGTCGGAGCTGAAGCTCATCCAGGGCAGCGCCATCTGGCGGCGGACATTCTCTTCGGACATCAGAAAATACACGACCTGCACGCGGCTGCCGTCTTCAATCACAAGGTCGATCGCCGTGTCTTCGGGAGAGGTGCCGCGAGACTTCGCGACCTCGGCCAGTGTCTTGCCGGTCAGTGGCTTCAAGGCGTCGTTTTTGAAGCCGACGAGCAGAGTGCCTTTCGCGCCGGCCGCCAGATACAGGTTCTCCCAGTCGGTGGTGCGCGTGGCCATCTCGCGGAGGACGCGCTGCCTGATCTTCGGATCCTTGAGGCGACCGGCCCAGGATGCGTAGCCCCCTTCCTGCACCCAGGGCGGCATCGCGGCGTCCAGCCCCGTGGACCCCGCGGTGTAGGTGTACATGTCCGCGCTGATTTCCGCCCCTTCCGCCCGGGCGGCCTCCACTTTCCGGATCACGTCGTCGAGCTTGCTCCAATTCTCTTTGCCTGCCGCCTTGAGGTGGTAGATCTCGGCCGGCACCTTTGCTTCGCGCGCAATCGTGATCAGCTCGTCCACCGCCTCCAGCAGGCGATTGCCTTCGCTCCGCATGTGCGAGATGTAGATGCCGCCGTACTCGCCCGCGACGCGCGCGAGAGCAATGAGTTCCGGCGTCTTGGCATAAAACGCCGGTGCATAGATCAGTGACGACCCCACGCCCAGCGCCCCTTCCCTCATGGCCTGGGCGACCAGACCGCGCATGGTCTGCAACTCGGCCTCGGTCGGCTCGCGGTCCTGCTCGCCCAGCACCTGCGTCCTGACCGTCGTGGCGCCCACGAATGACGCGATGTTGGTGGACACCCCTTTGGCGACCAGGTGGTCCAGATACTCCTTGAGCGTCGTCCACTCGATGGCGTATTTGATATCGCCCTGCTGTTCGAGCATTTCGGTCTTCATCGCGTCGGTGAGCGGACCGCCCGACGTGCCTTCGCCGAAGACCTCGAGCGTCACGCCCTGCCGGATGTCGCTCTGCGAACGGCCGTCGGCCAACAGCGGCGTGCCCGCCCAACTCAGCATGTTGATAAAGCCCGGCGCAACAGCCAGTCCCTTCGCGTCGATCTCCGTCCGGCCCGTGGCGCTGCCAATCGCCCCTACTGAGACGATGGTGTCGCCGTTGATCGCGATGTCACCGGTGACGGGCGCTCCGCCACTGCCGTCGTAGATCGTCCCATTGCGGATGAGGATGTCGTACTGGGTGGGCGCAGCGCAGGCGGCGACCGACATGGCCATCATGAGTCCGAGGGTGGGATATCGCATGGTCTCCTTCTATGCAGGCCGGAAGCGCGAGTGCAAGTATCAGGTAGTTGATGGAAGCCTATGAGGCGCAGTCGATTTTCTGGCCGACAACCGAACCGTTCCGACTCGACAAGGTGGCTGACGGTGTCACGCCGGCGGGATACTACTACACGTCGAACAACTTTTTCAGTTCGGAGCACGGCGGTACCCACATGGACGCACCGGTCCACTTCGCGCAAGGCAGCCACACGGCCGATCAGGTGCCGCTCGATCGCCTGGTGGGCCCCGCCGTCGTGATTGATGTCACCGACGCGGCGCGCCAGAACGCCGACTACCAGGTCACGGTGGCCGACCTTCAGGCCTGGGAGCTCCGCCACGGCCAAATTGAACCGAACGTCATTCTTCTCATCCGCACCGGATTCTCGCTGCACTGGCCCGACGCCGGGCGATACCTTGGCACGACCGAGCGAGGACCTGGAGCCGTCCCAAAGCTGCACTTCCCGGGCCTCCATCCCGACGCGGCAAGATGGATCGGGGCGAGCCGGCCGGTCAGGGCCATCGGCATCGACACCGCGAGCATCGACTACGGGCAATCATCCCTCTATGAGTCACACCGCACTCTCTACGCGACGAACATCCCCGCCTTCGAGAACCTGACGTCCCTTGAGCAGCTCCCAGCGCGAGGGGCCTCCATTGTCGCGTTGCCGATGAAGATCAAGGGCGGCAGTGGTGCGCCGCTTCGTGCGATTGCGATTCTTCCGGCGCGCTGAGCGGCGCGCCGGAATCAGCCCGCCGGTGTCTAACCTGTTCCAATGGTGCGGAGACTCGTCGCCCTGAGTGTGTTCGGTGTCGTCGTTGCGGTGTCTGCCCAGGGGCCGCTCCCTCCGCCGCCACCGCCCCCTCTGCCTGGCGGGGTCAGCCAGGGCGGGCGAGCAGGCGGCTCGGGTGTGACCGGCGGCGCGCCCGCCGTGCTCATGGAAGCGCCACGAGTGATGGGCAACGGATCCATCAGCGGCATTGTCACAGATGGTTCGACCGGCGCACCCGTCGAAGGCGCGCTGGTGGCGCTGACAGCCAGCAGCACCGTCATCGGACAGGCATCGGGCACTCGGCCACAGCAGATGACTGACAGCAAGGGCCGCTTCCTCTTCACCGATCTGCCCACCGCAACCGGTTACTCGCTGGCCGCCGCCCGCCCCGGTTTTCTGGCCGGCGGCTACCGGCGAGTGCCCGGGGTCGCGTCCTTGACGCGGATTAGTCTTGCCGACGGCCAGCGGTTCACCGAAGGGCACATCAAGCTGTGGCGCCCGGCGGCCATCTCGGGCACCATCCGCGATGAACGCGGCGAGCCTCTGGTCAGCATCCCCGTGCGACTGCTCATGGGTGCAACATTTGCCGGGCGACGGCGTTGGGCCGTAGGGCCCGCCGTCCAAACCGACGACCGCGGCATGTACCGATTCTCCGGCCTGATGCGGGGTCAGTACCTCGTACACGTGCCGAGCATCCAGATCAGTTTGCCCAGCGGCGAAGTGGCACTGTATCGACCACCCAACCGCGGCACCGCGGGCGCGTCGCTCTCAACGCAGGCGCCGGACGCGTTGCCTGTTCTTCGCGTCGCCGATGGCTCCGGTGTCGTGACTGGCTACTTCGCGGTGCCGCCACCCGACGACAAAGGCTCGGTCTATGCGTCGGTGTTCCACCCCGCGTCGCGCACGCTCACGAATGCCGACCCCATCGTGGTGAATTTCGCCGAGAACCGTGCGGGTGTCGATGTGCAGATGACGCCGCTGCCATCTGTGTCGGTGTCGGGCACGATTGTCGGCCCCCCAGCGGCCATCGCCGGCGTTCCTGTGCGGATCATCCCCGTCGGCAGTGAGTTGGCTGGCCTTGCCGGCGACGCCGGAGTGACGAAGGCTGATGCTGCGGGTGGCTTCACTTTTCAGCGAATCCCGGAAGGCCACTACATCATCGTCGCCAGCCGATCGGTGGCCGAGTACCAAGTCAACCAGTTCGGCACTCGGGAGGCCCTGATGCCCGCGGGAGGCAATCCCTTCTGGATGCGATTCAGCAACCTGCCCGGCAACAACGGCATGACGCTGAACTCAAACAGCATGCCGGGGCCCGACGTGACTGGCCGGCTCGACGTGAGCGTTGGTGCCCGCCCCCTCACCGGCCTTGTCGTCCCGGTGATCCCGGCCACCACCGTCTCCGGGCACATGGAGTGGGACGGCTCTGAGGTGCCGCCTGCAGGCGCGCAACCGTTCCTGGTGCGATTCGAACCGGCTGATGGCGACATTACCCTGGGCCCCTACGTGGGGGTTCCGAACTTTCCACGCCCGGGTGGTGCCACCACACCAATCACGTTTATTCTCGACAACGTCAAACCCGGCCGCTACTCGTTGGTGGAGACCCGGGTGGGTTCCGATCACGCGTTGACCGCTGCCACCTGGGATGGCCGCGACATCCTCGACACCCCACTCGAGGTCTCGGGTGATGGGCCCGTGACGGGCATCGTGCTGCGCATGACGACACGGGTCAACAAAGTGAGCGGGACGGTCCGCGACACGGATGGTCGCGCCGCGGCCGAGTCCGCGGTGATTCTCTTTCCCGCCTCGCCTGCGGCCTGGGGCCCCACCAGCATGAACGCGGCCCGGTTTCGAACGGCAAACACCGGAGCTGACGGCACCTACGAGTTGCGCGGCACGCTCCCGGGCGAGTACCTCATGGCTGCGGTCCCCATCGAAGACCGGGCCCGTGGAAGTGAGCCGGCGTTCATGAAGGCCATCGCGGGGCGAGCCACGCGTGTGACGCTGGGCCCGAATTCCACTCTCATGCAGGACCTGCGCGTGATCGGCGGGGCGCGATGATTCGCGCACTCGTCGTCGTGCTCGTTGTGATGTCGGCTGGGATGCAACAGCCGCAACGCGACATGCCCACCACTGCGCCGACCCGGATCGGCACGGCCTCGGTGGCCGGCCTCGTCTCGCTTGGCGACGACGCGCATACGCCCGTGCGGCGCGCGGTCGTCACCATGGCTTCGAGCGATGGACTCCAGACGGCGAGCGCCATCACCGATGACGAAGGGCGCTTTGCGATCGCCGCGTTGCGCGCCGGCCGGTACACGCTGCAGGCGCAGAAGCCCGCTCACCTCACGATGAGTTATGGTGCGCGTCGGCCCGGTCGCCCAGGCACGGTGCTTGTCGTGAACGAGGGCCAGGCGATTCGAGATTTGCGCGTCATGCTGCCACGAGGTGCGGTCCTCGCTGGCCGGCTTTTACTGGAAAACGGCGAGCCGCTACCGGACACCCAGGTCATGGCGATCCCGTCGAGGCTCTCGACGGCAGGCGGTGTGGCCATCGCTCCCCCTCGGGAGTTTCAGACTGACGATCGCGGTGAGTTCCGCATCTTCGGACTGATGCCAGACACGTATGTGATCGCAGCCCTGCCCGGGTTCGGGCGCGGAGAGATTCAGCGGCCGGCAACATCCGCTGCCCCGCCGGTGGCCGTGGTCGGGTACGCGCCCACGTATTTCCCAGGCACCCCAATCGTGAACGACGCGATGCCGCTGACCGTCAAGGCAGGCGAGGTGAGAGACGGCCTTGGCTTCACAGTGGCGCCTGTGCCGATGGCGACGATCTCGGGGACGTTGATTGGCGCGAGCGGTGCGCCGGCCCAGGCCATCGCCATGTCGGTCGAACTAGTGGGGCCACCACTGCCTGCCATCGGGACGTTGGCGCCGAAAGTGATTAGGCCCAACGCACGTGGAGAGTTCACGATTGCCGGTCTCGGCCCAGGCCTCTACCGCATCCGGACACGAGCCGGGGGTGTGACGCTGCGTCCCGATGGGGGGACGGCTCAGATTCTGGCGGAAGCGCAGACTCAGTGGGCTGTGGCCGAGATCGCCATTGCGGGAGCGAACATCGAGGGCCTCACCCTGGCGCTCCAATCAGGCCTCGTGTTCAGCGGCACGTTGAGCGCGGATGCGGCACCAGCTCCGCCGTCATGGAAGGGTACGACGGTCACCATTCAGCCCACCGCTGGCGCTGTGGCTTCCCGTCAGGTGCCGGTGGGCGACGATGGCCGCTTCACGATCACGGGCATCGAGCCGCACAACTATGAGGTGCGTGTCACGCTGCCTGCGGGGCTCGTGGGCAGCGGCTGGACGCTCGGAGCGATTCGCCACCAGGGGCGCGACCTGCGCGATGCACCGTTGACGTTCACCGAAGGCTCTATTGAGAATGCGGAGGTCGTATTGACGACCGCGGTGACGGCATTGACGGGCACTTTGACGCTGGAGTCGGGCGCGGCGGCGACGGAGTATTTCATCGTGGCGTTTCCGGACGACCGCGCGTTATGGCACGCGGCGTCACCTCGGGTGCGCATCATGCGCCCCGCCGCTGACGGCGCCTTCTCCACGCGCGATCTTCCTGCCGGCGTCTATCGTCTCGCCGCGCTCAACGACGTGGACGACGATGAGCCTCGACGACGAGCATTCCTGGAGTCGATCTACGACGCTTCGCTTCGTGTGACGGTCGAAGCCGCCAAGACGGCGCGGCAGGACATACGAATCAGGTAGCGATCGGGGCTGCCAACCGTCTACGACGGTGTGTCGTCGTCCACGACCGGAAGGTTCTCAAGATCATCAAGGTCCTTGAATCGACCTGACGCTTTCTTGTTGCGGCGCAGGTTCACAAGATCGATGACGGGCACCGGCAGGCCGTCAATGAGGGCGTCCACACGACGTGCATGGCACGTCGCGAAGTCCACGCCGGAAATCGTCGTGGACACTTCGATTCGAAAAGGGGGTATGCCCATGCGGATGATCTGGTCGGCCTTGAGGAACAGATCGCGGGTCAGCACCGGATCCGTGAAACCGAAGGCCTGCAGTGCGGTGACGACGCGCGCGGCGTTGTCTGGAGTTCTCGCGATCCACACGTCGAGGTCCACGGTGGCTCGCGGATAGCCGTGATACCCCACCGCGTAACCGCCGATGAGGAGATACTCAACGCGATTCGCGTTGAGTAATCTCAAGAAGTCTTTGAAGTCGGCCTGGAGACGGGTCATAGCCGTAGAGGGTCTGGCGCATGGTCTCGATGGCACCGAGCCTGTCGTCCGGGGACTGTCGCCACCAGTAGTCGCGTTCGTCCGACACGTCTGTGAGGCTCGATACGACGATGGCGGCGTTCACGATCGGACGTGTGGGTGGAAGAGCCATTAGAGCGTTCTGAGGCGATTATAGGTCGGGATGGCCTCAACCGGCGCAGGCGCGTGGGCATGAGACGTCACAGGTGCGGGGCCGGCGGTCCCTCCATCTCCTCCGGCGCCACTGGCCACGCCTCTGGTAGAACCCCCCGTGCGATGATCGGGCCCATGAAGTCCTATCGCAAGGAACTGTGGTTCGAGGTGCCCACGCGGCGTGCGTTCGTGAATATCACGCCCGAGGTTGAGGCGTGTCTGCGGGAGAGCGGCGTGACCGAGGGCCTTGTGCTCGTCAACGCCATGCATATCACCGCGTCGGTGTTCATCAATGATGACGAGCGCGGTTTGCACAGCGACTACGAGGCCTGGCTCGAACAGCTCGCCCCGCACGCGCCGACATCACACTACCTGCACAACCGCACAGGCGAAGACAACGCCGACGCACACCTGAAACGGCAGATCATGGGCCGCGAAGTCGTGGTCGCCATCACGACGGGCGCACTCGACTTCGGTCCGTGGGAGCAAATCTTCTACGGCGAATTCGACGGACGTCGGCGCAAGCGGGTGCTGGTCAAGATCATCGGCACCTGAGCCTGGAGGTGCGGGGGGCGGCGAGGAACTTCATTGGCGCCGACGTCATGAATGGCGCAGATGTTGGGATGGCTCAACGCGGCGACCGCACGTGCTTCCCGTTCGAAACGCTGCCGCCGTTCGGGGTCGGCCGAGTTCTCGACGAGCAAGGTCTTGATCGCGACGTCGCATCGCAATCGCGTGTCTCGCGCACGATACACCTCTCCCATGCACTTCATAGACGCCGACGCGGGCGCCGGTGGGCAGGGACATGAACAGCGCCGATTAGAGGCCGTTCCCGGGAGCCTGCGCTCCTGAAGCGCGCTCCCCGAACCAGTAGCAGAGCCCGTCAGGGGCCACAACGAAGAACACCCGCCACGCGCCGTCCTCGCGTTGTTCGACGCTGAACTCGGACGCGGTCTTGTCCAGGCCGTTGGCGTTGAACTCCGCAAACAAGGCGCCGAGGCCCTTCACGTGGAACCAGGCCCCGTCCTGTGCAGGGTCTCCGCCGTTTTCGGCAAAGCCGATTTGCATCTGGTCGCGCCCCAGCACGGCGGACGCGTGTGGCGCGTTGCTGCGTGCGAGTACGCTGAAACCGAGGACACGTTCGTAGAACGGCAAGGCGGCGGCAAGGTCCCGTACCGGGAGGTTCATCACGTCGCCCCGATAACCGCCCGTCTTCTCCAAGGTGCCTTTCACGCCGGGCAGTCTATCCGAAAGTGAAGATCCCACTTTCCACCATTGCTCCTCCGGAGCGACGGCGGACACGCCCCACTCTGTTTTTTCCGGTACGTAGGGCGCGCTGGGTCTCAAGCGCGCCGAGCGACGCGGCCTTGAGACCCAGGCCGCGCTACGAAACCAGTTCCCAAGTTCCCCACTACCAGCGAAGTTCCAGCGCTCGTGTCTGGAACTCAATGGCCGGTGCCACACGCGCACAAGCATCAGTGAACCGCTCGAAAAATCCATCGGCCACCACGTCAGGTTCAGTGAACTCCGTCATCACATAGATGTTCTGGCGCTTCAGGTCCTCGATGTGTTCGTGTGACGCCGGAAAGCCGGCGGGCGCCCGCTTCAACTGGTCGCCCAGAATCTCCAGGCCGGCGCGGGCGGCCGACCACTCGCGGGGCAACGCACCCATGCGTTGCCGGATGCGCGTCAGCGCCGGCCGTTCCAAGTGATACGCGCCGCCGGGGCGCGAAGTCACCGATGAACGCAAGCATGGGCTCCTCGACGTCGGCGACCTAGCGATCCCGGTTCGCCGCAAACCAATCGCGATCGTTGTGCGCCTTCAGGTCCCGCAGGAACTCGAACAACGCCGGAGTGAAGTATCTCATCGCCTGACACGCCGCTACATCAAGACGTATCGGATTACGAAGAGAACGGCGAACACGTACGCCAGGGGGTGCAGGCTGCGCCTGCGCCCTGTGGACAGGGCCAGTACGGCCGCTGCAATAAATCCGAAGGCGATGCCGTCCGTAATACTCACGGCCAGAGGAATCGTCACGATCGTGAGAAACGCCGGAATGGCCGAGGCGTGGTCACCCCAGCGGATGTGCGCCTTTCACCCCACGGGCCATCAGCACCGCGGTGAAGAGCAGCGTGGCGGCCGACAGCGCCGCTGGTGGAGACGTCAGGTCGCCCAGTCCCGCCATCGTGCCCGGTGTATCAACGATGATGCCGGCCCACTGAAGGCCGATGAGCGCGATGAGCAGCCCGATGCCAACGCCAATACCGTGTTTGATCGACTCGGGCACCGCGGCGATCACGTGTTCGCGCAGACCGATCCCTGCGGTGAGGATGAACAGCACGCCGGCAATCGCCACCGCACCCAGCGCCACTTGCCACGGCGTGCCAGAGGCCAGCACCACCGTGTACGCGAAGAAGAAGTTGTGGCCCCTGGCCGGCGCCACGGCGATGGGATAGTTGGCCCACCACCCCATGAGCGCGGTGGCGATCGCGGACGCGAGGCAGGTCGCCATAAACACGGCGCCCGGATCCATGCCGGCGGCGCCGAGCACGGTCGGCTGGACGAACACGATGTAGGCCATCGTCACAAGTGACGCCGGCCAGCACTTCGGTGCGGAGCGCTGGACGCATGGGCGCCAGTCTACGCCACGCCTGCGGTGCCTGGCGGCCGGTCTGGGCCGGTCTGGCTGGTCTAACGGTTAGGCGGAGACGTCGAAGAGGGGCGCGTCGGGCAACGTCCGTTCGATGCACTCGTCCATGACCTGGCGATGCTCGGCGTCAATCGCAAGGCTCGACGCGGCATAGGCGCGCGCTGCCTGCGCGTGGTCGGCTGCCTCGCTGACATAGACGAGCAGAGGTCCGGCCCCATCCGAGATGACAAATGCCTGTTCGGCCCGAACACCCGCGGCGGCGAACGAGTCGCGCACGGCATCGGCGCGCGCGTGCATTTCTTCGAGCCACGCCCGAAGGCGCTGCTCCTTCTCGGGCTTGATGCGGTGGATCCAGGTTTGGAGCATCAAAGGTCCTCGGTTGCACAGTACCAGATCACGCCCCCCCGGCACGCCGTTCAGTGGAACAATCACCGACACCCGGTGAGACCCACTCCATTGCAAGTGTTGCTCGCCGGCCTCGCGCTGGCACTCATCCTGCTTGGCGTCGTGACCTGGGTCGGGTGGCGCCAGTTCGATCGCGTGGAACGCACGGTGGTGACAGTGTCGCAAGCGCACCACGTGTTGGACGGGCTGGCTCGCGTACGTTCATCGATCCAGGACGTGGAGACCGGCACGCGAGGTTTTCTGGTCACGGGCGACCAGGAGTACCTCGCGCCTTATGCAACCGCGCGCGCCGTGATCAGCCGCGAGCTCAAGGCCCTCTGCTCGATCAGCACCGACAACGCGCGCCATCAGACCAACTGCGATGCACTGGCGCCGCTGATCGCCGATCGGATTGCGTCGGCGTCACGGACCATCGAGGCGCGTCGGACCGAGGGCTTCGACGCCGCTCAGCGCCTGGTGCCCGGCGGTGGAGGCAAGGCGACCATGGACCGAGTCCGCGCCCTCATCCAGACGATGGAAGCAGAGGAAGAGACCCGGCTCAGCCAGCGCACGTCAGCCGCCCAACGCGAGGCCGCTACCGCCAGGATCCTTGTCGCGATCGGCACCAGCGTGGCCCTGCTGCTGCTGGTCGGCACGTTCGCGCTGGTGCTGCGCGAGACCCAGTTACGACGACAGTCGCAGGCGGAACTGGATCGCTTCTTTACACTGTCGCTCGACATGCTTGGGATCGCCGACATGAACGGCTACTTCCTTCGCGTGAGCCCATCCTTCACACAGACCCTGGGCCACACCCCTGAAGAGATGATGGCGCGGCCCTTCCTGGACTTCGTCCACCCTCACGACCGCGCCGCGACGATCGCCGAGCTCGAACAATTGCGTCAGGGGGCACCAACAGTTCATTTTGAGAACCGATATCGCTGCAAAGACGGATCGTGGCGATGGCTGTCCTGGATGACCCAGCCCATCGCCACCGAAGCCCTTTTGTATGCCACTGCGCGTGACATCACCGAACGACGGCAAGCCGAGGAGGAGGTGGCCACGCTCAACACCAGCCTGCACCGCCAGGCCCTTGAGCTTGCCGCTGCGAACAAGGAGTTGGAGTCATTCGCATACTCTGTGTCGCACGATCTGCGGGCGCCACTCCGGAGCATCGACGGATTCAGCCAGGTTCTCCAGGAGGACTGCGCACCGCAACTGACCGACGACGGGAAGGATGCCCTGATGCGCATCCGCCGCGCCGCGACGACCATGGGCCAGCTGATCGATGCACTCCTCGGGCTGAGCCGCGTGACGCGGGCCGACCTTCGCGCCGAGCGGGTGGACCTGAGCCGGATGGCGACAACGATCGCCGGCGAACTGCAGCAGTCACAGCCGGAGCGCCGGGCCGAGTTTTTGATTGCGCCGGACCTGTCGGCCGTGGGTGACCCTGTACTCCTGCACGCGGCGATGGAGAACCTGCTGGACAACGCGTGGAAGTACACAAGCACCAGAAACGCGACGCGGATCGAAGTGGGCCAGGTGGTTCTGCGGGACGAATCGGCCTACTTTGTCAGGGACAATGGGGTGGGATTCGACATGGCCTACGTGGGCAAGTTGTTTGGTGCCTTCCAGCGCCTGCACCGGCCGGCGGAGTTCGGCGGCACCGGTATCGGGCTGGCGACGGTGCAACGCATCATTCATCGGCACCACGGCCGCGTGTGGGCCGAAGGCGAGGTCGATCGCGGAGCCACGTTCTACTTCACCGTGCCAGGCGGCACAAGGAGCAACGCGTCATGACACATGGCACCATCCTGCTTGTCGAAGACAACCCCGACGATCAGAAACTCACGCTGCGCGCCTTGAGGAAAAACAACATAGCCAACGACGTGGTCATCGCCGAGGATGGCGTGCAAGCGCTGGACTACCTGTTCGGCACGGGTCAGTTTGCCGGTCGTGAGGTCAACGACCGCCCCGCACTGGTGCTGCTGGATCTGAAGCTGCCAAGGGTTGACGGCCTCACGGTGCTCGGCCGGATTCGGGCTGACGAGCGCACCAGAACGGTGCCGGTCGTCGTGCTCACGTCGTCGGCAGAGGAGCAGGATCTTGTGAAGAGTTATGAATTGGGCGTAAATTCATACGTCCGGAAGCCGGTGGACTTCTCGGAATTCGTCGAAGCCGCGCGCCAGCTGGGCCTATACTGGCTGCTCCTGAACGAACAGCCGAGGAAAAACGGCTTGTAGGTTTCCAGAGGCGCACATGCCCATTCCCTTGCGCGTGCTGATCGTCGAAGACTCTGAGGACGATGCGGAACTGCTTGCGAGGGAACTGAGACGAGGCGGGTACGCGCCGTCGTACGAGCGCGTCGACACGGCCGAAGCGATGGACGCGGCTCTGTCGCGACAGGCGTGTGACATCGTCGTGTCCGACCATTCCATGGTGCAGTTCGATTCGGACGCGGCCCTCAGCGTCTTGAAGGCCTCGAACGTGGACGCGCCGTTCATCATCGTCTCGGGCACCATTGGTGAAGAACAGGCCGTCCAGGCCATGAAGGCCGGCGCCAGCGACTACCTCACCAAGGGGCACCTTGCGCGCCTGGTCCCGGTGGTGCGGCGCGAATTGGCGGACTTCGAGACTCGCCGCGCGCGGGATGCGGCCGAACGCGCGCTGCGGGATCAAGAGCTGCAGTCGGTCCTGGAACTGACGGCTGCGTACGAGGCCACGCTGGAGGGCTGGGCACGCGCACTCGACCTGCGCGACCGTGAGACCGAGGGACACAGTCGTCGTGTGACCGATCTGACGGTGCGACTGGCCAGGAGAATGGGCATCAGCGAGGCCCAATGCGTGCCCATCCGGCGAGGTTCACTCCTCCATGACATCGGGAAGATGGGGATTCCCGACAGCATCCTGCGCAAGCCTGCTCCACTGACCTCCGAGGAGTGGGAGGTGATGCGGCGGCATCCGACATTCGCGCGGGATCTGTTGGCGCCCATTGTGTATCTGGGGACCGCACTGGACATACCGTACTGCCACCACGAGAAGTGGGACGGGACCGGATATCCGCGCGGCCTGAAGGGCGAGGAGATTCCCCTGGCCGCCCGGATCTTCGCCGTCGTCGATATCTGGGACGCCGTCCGGTCGCAGCGGCCGTACAGCGCGGCCTGGCCGGACGATCGGGCCCTTGCGCATCTCAGCGCGATTACTGGCACGCATCTGGATCCCGCCGTCGTCGCCGCGTTCATGGACCTGTTGGCGTCGCTCACACCGGCCCCTGCAGAGGCCGGGCACATGGGCACCGGGATCGCCCGCGGCCGCATCCTTGTGGCAGACGACTATGTGGCCAACATCGAACTGCTCACACGCTGGCTGACCTCGGACGGCTACGAGGTCGCGGTTGCGCACTCCGGCCGCGACACACTCGCCGCTATCGGGCACGTACACCCGGACCTGCTGCTCCTCGACATCGACCTGACGGCGCCCAACGGTTTTGCGGTGTGCCGGCAACTGAAGCGCGACGCGGCCACGTCAGACATTCCGATCATCCTGATGAGTGGCCTCGATCCGGCGTGCCACGAACTGACGGCGCGACACCTCGGAGCGGACGACTGTGTCACGAAGCCCGTCGACGCCGCAGAAATAAAGGCCTCCATCCGCCGTGCGCTCGATCGCGCACCCGCGCGAGACGCCTGACCGCGGCGGCGACCGCCGCACGCCCTCAGCGACGCGACACGGGCGGCACGATCCCGTTCATGCGGTAGTTCGACACGAGTTTGCCGTAGTGCTCCGCCTGATGATCGATCCAGAAGATGAGCGATGGCTTTGGCGACTGCTGGACCAGCGGGTAGGACGCGGCGATCGCGCGTTCCATCTCGGCGACGACCGACGCGCGGGTGGCGGGCTTGCCTTCATCGGCCTTGAGCCGCGCATTGTAGTCGAACGTGGCGCCGCTCAGCTGCGCGGCGGACATTTCGAGACCGATCGTCACGTGACGAAACTCCTCGAGGACCGACCGGGAGTCGGGATGAGGCTTGGACCCGAGCTTCTCATCTGGAAACTGAGTGTCTTTGGCCATCACCAGAATCTTGTCGTGGAGCGACTTCCACGTACGCGCCGTCAGTGCCTCAAACGTCGGTGGCCCGGCAGGCGCCTGCGTCTGCGCACCGAGAGACACACCAATCACACTCGCGAACAACAGCCCGAAAATCACACGCCGGCCCATAGGTTTTCCTCCAAGCGCTCATGCTACGCGACGCCTCCCGGCTCGAAAGCACGATGGGGTGAGCGCCAGTGTGGCGGGGACGAACGGCTGAATTTGGGAGGGCGCGAGATCAGTGGAGCCGAAACTCCATCTGGATGACCACCAGGATTGGCACGGCCTGCCCCTGGAAGCGTCCCGGGCGGAACAGCCATTGCCTGGCGGTCTTCATCGCCTCTTCGTCGAGACCAAAAGCGCGATCGAGCGACTTGCTGATTCGAACCTCGGTGATGACACCGTTGGTGCCCACGACGGCTTCGAGTTCCACCATGCCCTGAATTTTGGCGCGCATGGCCTCTGGCGTGTACTTGGGATCGATCTGGCGAAGGATGGTGGGATTGGTCACGCCGCTCCCCGGGCGCATCGCGCCGCCGCCGAACCCGCCGCCGGTGCCGTCACCAATGCCAGACCCACGGCCCGGTCCCGTACCGGTGCCCACGCCCGTTCCTCCACCCCCGCCGGTACCGGCTCCCAACGATGGCGCGGCCGAGAGCCCTGACAACGTGCCGGCCGATGGCATGACCGCGGCCATCTGAAC